>Ga0181561_10000313_pt1 | contig 39411 bp, 27 predicted proteins | sample 011ome_19_FD_133760 | JGI IMG/M metagenome (GOLD analysis project Ga0181561, IMG submission 133760) | Coastal salt marsh microbial communities from the Groves Creek Marsh, Skidaway Island, Georgia - 011510BT metaG (megahit assembly) | ecosystem: Environmental > Aquatic > Marine > Intertidal... | reverse complement strand
CCCCCAAAAATGGTGGTGAACCGCGACGCCGGCGCAAAAAAACGCGAGCTTTTGTATCGTCGTCGTCATCGTCGTCATCATCGTGCAAATAAACCCAAGGAAAAAGCGCGATGTGTATGTGTGCGTCGTTTTGCGAACGCTCCGAACTCCCTCGTTTTTTGTTGTTTAGGGTTTTAACGACTTTTTTTTTTCCGCAAAACTTTTGCGTGACTTTTCGCTCGCAAGCGGGCGCACTTTGGGAAAATAAATTGTTGCGCGTCGTTCAAAAGCGGCTAAGGAAAGAGACAGAGACAGAGACAGAGAAGAAAAAAGAGAGACAGAGACAGAAGAAGACGCGGCGACACCCACCACTCGCTCTCGCAGGGTTTGGGGGGGAGAAAAGAGAGAGAGAGAGATGCGTAATAATACAAAGAAGATGGTGAACAAAGCGGACGTGGAGGGCGTTTTAACGATCTCGTCGACACCGGTCGGAAAAAAGGGGATGAAGATTCTTCTGGCGAACGCGTTGATTCCAGACGCGAACGTGGATGGGAAATACGAGAGGAAAGACGTGGTTTTAGAGAATGGTGTGATTGCGAGAGTGAGAGACGCGAGATGCGCTGAAGATAATGATGATGCCGACGCCGAAGCGACGACAACCGAGGAGAAGAAGAAGGGGTCGAGCAAAGAAGGAAAAGAAGGAGAAAAAGAAGAAGAGTACTACGACGAAGTCATCGACTGTCGAGAACGCATGCTGACGCCGGGTTTGGTGAACGGCCACACGCATTCCGTCGAGCACTGGCTGAGAGGCGCGATTCCTCCGTTACCTCTCGAGATGTGGATATTTCAGTTGATTTTACACGAGCCGAGAGGCGAGAAAGGATGGTTCGGGGAGAAATCTTGGGTGGAAACGCCGAGCGCGATGATTGCTCTCTCGAGTTTACTCTGCGGAATCGAAACGTTACTGAGCGGTTCGACCGTTATCATGGATCACTTGTTGTGCAGGAATATCGATGATGTTGAGGCGGCAGTGACGGCGTACAAAGCGCTCGGTTTGCGTTGTTTTATAGCGCCGATGTTAAACGACGACGGGACGATGTATCATAATTACGTTCCGTTAGCTCGCGACGCGAAAGAGCGGTTGGCAAAGTGCGGTTCGTGCGGGATGTGCGGCGGGTTAGATGGAAAGACCGGGTGTTTTAGGACCGAAAAAAGCGCGTACTCGAAGGAAGCTTTAGAAAAAAGCTTGAAATTGTGGGAAGATGCGGTGGAGAAGTTTCACGATCCAGAGAACGGAGTGAACATAGCGATTGGTCCCGTGACGTGTTTTAGCGCGAGTTTTGACTTACTCAAAGGCGCCGCAGAGTTGAGGCGGAAACATAATTTGTGTGGTCACATACATTTGCTAGAAACGCGGGCGCAAGCGTTGCAATCGAAACAGTTTTTAAACGAAAACGGGTGCGATGGATCGTCAGTAAAACTCTTAGAAAAATCGGGATTCTTGAGCGTTCCCGGAACCTCTCTCGCGCACGGTGTGTGGTTAACCGACGAAGAGTGCGATATCGTGAGTAAAGCCGACGCAACAATCGTGCACAACCCGTTGTCGAATTTACGTCTAGGATCAGGCGTCGCTCCGTTGCGAAGATATAAGAATAACGGCGTTAAAGTGTGTCTCGGCGCGGACGGTTCGTGCTCGTCTGACGGGCAGGACATGTTGGAGGTTGTGAAAATTGCAAATTTTCTGCCGTGTGTAGAAACGGCAGAATATCGAGACTGGCCTTCGCCGAGGGAGACGTATTTAAAACTAGGCTGCGAAAACGGGTACCATAGCGTTAATTTAGGTGATAAAGGAGGGAAAATACAGGAAGGAATGTTGGCAGATGTGTGTTTGTGGGATTTGAGCGCACTGGCGTTGTTACCTAAAACTGACCCTCTCGGTTTACTCGCTCGAGGGAGCAGAGCGCAAAGCGCTGGCGCCGGCTCAGTCCTAGCCGAATGTTGGGTCAACGGAAAGAGAGTGATCAAGGAAGGTGAAATTTGTGGATGCGACGTGAAACTGTTGAGGAAAATCGTTTCCCAAGCGCAAGATTACGTGCACGAATCCAAGACCGTGTTACGACCCGAGTCCTACGACTTGACCAGACGAGCGGAAAGAGAATACAGAGCCGCGATCGGTTTAGACGTCGTCGAGAAAGAAGAAAAGAAGACGAAAAAGATGAAAAAAGAGAACGCAGAGCACCGCGACTTTCCGGAGGATAACCGAGTTCTCTACGACGCCGAGTTCTCTTCTTGAAAGCGGGATTGAAAAAAATAGTTCTCGGCGGCGGCGGCGTAAACGGGTAACGAAGTAAACGTTTTGTATTATGGCAGTAGTTGCCCATGCACTTGTTATTGTTATTGTTGTTGTTATATATTATTATCGCTACTACCACTGGTATTGCGACCGGTGGAATCTTTCGCGAAGTCTCCTTCTCTCTGCCTCTTTCTCCTCTCTTTTTCTCTTTCGTTTCAGTCGATGCCTTCTTGCTTAAAACAGGAAAAAAAAGTGTCCTCTCTCGCGTCACAACACGGCGGCGGCGGCGGCGGCGGAGGGAAACGATGGAAAACAAGAAACGGTGGCTTCTCCTCGCTTTGTCCACGGTCGAGTGCTTACTTTGCACCGGCGTGACGTTCGGTTTAAGCGCGTTAACGATCGCCTTGAAAAGAGACGGACAGTTCTCCGAGTTCTGTTACGACGACGACAACGATGACGACGACGAATGCAACGCGCAAAAGTTAAAGTTTAACGCGATGTACACCGCTGGGACGGTATCCGTGCCTCTATCGATGATGTTTTGGGGAAGTTTGATCGATAAAAAAGGAGTAAAATTTACGCGAGCGGTTTCGCTGTGTTTGTTTACCGTCGGGTGCGTGTTGTTTGCGGAAAGCGATTCAAAACGATTCGATGGGTTCGTGGCGGCGTGCGTGTTTCTGGGCGCGGGAGGCGCTGGTTTTTTCTTGTCGCATTTTCAGTTTTGCGAACATTGGAGACACACGAAGTATTTTGGAATGTCGCATAGCGTGACGAATATGGCGTTTGATTCGAGCACGGTGACTTTTTACGCGTTTGAGGCGATACATAAAGCCGGAGTTTGTTCGGTGCGTCAGCTGTTTTACGGGTTGGCGGGGATTAGCGTGGCTTTTATTATTAGCACGAATAAGTACGTGTGGGGTGCGTATTTGGACCCACCTCTATCAAATGATGATGACTGTGATGATGGAAAGAATGATAGCATGATGGAAAATGGCGTCGAAGATGACGTTGACAATGCCCAGGATAATTCTCGGGCTAAGAAGGCGTTGGAGTATGGTGGTGCACCATTGACGCGCATGAAATTCACGGAACAAGTGCGAACACCGTTTTTCTGGACGATTGCAGCGTGGTCTCTCGGCTCTATTTATCGCTCTATGTTCATTTTAGGAAGTATTTTCGAACAGATGTTGTACAACAACGATGGTAGAAGTACGAAAGATGCCAATTCCTACGTGCGTTTGTTCAACGCCCTGATTTTGATGAGCACGTTCTTGACGCCTCTGTTCGGCTTATTCGTCGACAAATTCGGGTTAGCGCCTGGATTCTCTCTCGTAAACGTGTTAGGGATAATCAGTTACGCCGGAGTGCTTTGGAATCACGATGAAGTGAGTTTATCGATCGCTTTTTTAGCATTTGGTTGTTTTCGTGCCTGGAACTACTCGTGTTTGACAATATACGTGCAAGGCGTATTTGGGAACGCGACGTTCGGACAGTTATACGGTATAGGTATCGGTACATTCGCTGTACTTTCCGGATGCATGCAGTATCCGTCAATGCACCTCGTTTTAAAAGAAGGTGACGGTGATTTTCTCGTCGTTGATCTTTTAATGATTTGCATCGGTGTTATACTGTTCGCGTTTCCCGCATGGATTCGTAAGAACGGCGTCTTTGGTGGGCACGGTTCGTAATAGCTAACTACGGGCGACAACGGATGATGCTCTTCTTGCGCGTGTAATGTGATGCTTGTTGCTTTTTTATTTATAATCTTACTACTAATACTGGTGCTGTAAACTCTATGTACATCAAAATAATTCGAGCATAAATTTTTTCATTTAGCCTATCCTAAACCAGGGTCGCGCCTCGCTTGACTTCCACGTTAAGAAAGGGTGCGGTGTCAGTTGCAACAGAAACGAGATCATCGAGTTCGCTATAATCAGGGAGGACCGTGTCAAGAGAAGGTTTGCCTTTCCGGAACACAATTCGCTCATGCTGAGATGGGCGAGCGAAGAGTTCGTAGAAGGATCTCGCTTGCGGGAGGAGGATGAAGTCCGCGCGGTAATTTTTACGGATGAGGCCGATTTTAGGCGTGGGAACCTTCGCAAACATAGCTTTCGCGGCACTTGAGGCAACAACTTTCGTCCAATAGCCTTCGCTCGGTGCTGTATTTAAATGCGCAACCTCGAACGTCGATTTTAGCGTTGCTACCCCATCGTAGTCGGCGTAGGGAGCCCAGTAATCTCGAACATTATCAGTTCCAGTGCACACGTTTAGTCCGGCATGTTCGAGCTCTTGAATCGGCGCAATACCTCTCCAACGAGGTGTGCGTGGAACGTTCTTATCGATAAAAATGCCTACTCCATCGGTCGTACCTTTGCGGTCTTGTAAACCGAGATTTGTGAGTGGGTTTACTATGAATGAGACTCTCGTGCTCGTCTCCTCGTCGATTCGTTTTGCAAGCTCTATCACTCGATCTATCGTGGCTTTTGACTGCAAAGAGAGCGAGCACACGTGCGAAAGCGAGAGCAAACGAATATTCTTGAACGAACTAGCGTTGTTGTTATCTCCTTCGTTCAAAAACGCCTCCAAGCACAACAAAACCGCGCAACAATTTGGATCGTTAGTTTCGTCTATGTGTACATCTACATTCATCGCGTATTTGTCCGCGTAAGAGAACAGATCCTTAAAGTGCTTTCGGCTTTCATCGAGCGTTTCCGCGTGGTCGCCAGAGCTTCTTCCGACGACGCCACAATACGCGCCAAGTAAAATAGAGTCTCCGCCTTCGCTATCGTTCGTTGCTGCTGCGATTTTTGCGAACTCGTCAGCAATGCTCGGTTCCGACCATAACGGCAAGTACAAGTTACACACGCCTTGTAAATACATGCCGTGCGTTTCTAACAAATCGAGACGTTTCTTCGTGAATACTTCGAACACTTCACTTCTCAACGCTTTATTCTCAAAATTGTTCGTGCCATCCAAGTGGCTCCGAATCCCATTCGCTCCGTAATACAACGCCGAACGCACGGCAAAATCAAACCGCCGTTCAAAATCTGTTTTCATAGTCTTCCCGTCCCGTTCCAACCACCTCGGCTGGTCCGCAAGTTCGCATCCCAGCGCATCTGGTATGCTACCAGTCGGATTCCTGCACCTTTCGACCGTGTGCGTTTTAATTAAATGCGTGTGTGCGTCCAAAAAGCAAGGCATGAGAAGGCTATTTTCGCAGTTCACGACGACGGTACCGGCGTCCTCTTCCACCTCGCTTTCGTCCTCGTTTCCGCGAGCGACGACGTCCAAGATGACACCTTCTCCGGCATCGACTGTGACTGCGCATGACACTAACCCCGCTTGGTCAGCTGCTCCTCGAAAATCAAAGCATTCTTCTTCTTCTTTTTTATCGTCGTCCGTTACCAGAGCGGAAATTGGAATCCTCACGTTTCGCAACTCGTACGTCGTTTTCCTCCTCGTTTCCTCCTCGCCTTTTTCAAAGGTAGTTGGGACGGAGAAGGAAATCGAACGCATTCGCTCCTTCACGCGTTCCTTTCGCGAGAAGGAAGAGGAGGAGTGAGACGCTTTCGCTGTCATCGCTTATCGCGTCGAAGGGGTCCTCTCTCGTATCGCCCGTATAAATATTCGGTATCTCAGTGAGAAGCGCGCGCAGAGGTTCCCACTCTCTCTCTCTCTCTTCTCAATCAGCGCCGCACGAGAAAATAATCCCAAGCGACGCGTTCTAAAGTTCTCTCTCTCTCTTTCTCTCGCGCTCCTTCCTAAAGCTTTCGTTTCGCGGGATCCGAAGAACAGAAATAAAAAGAACCTTTTCGAGAAGAAAACCCACTACTCGGACCCTTTGGGGACGAGAGATCCCCGGGTGGCGGCGCGCGTATTCTCTCTCTCTCTGTCTCTTCGCGGTCGGCGTATGTTGTTTTCCAAAAGTTGTGTATTTTGATAACGAACTTTTTTTAGCCCAAAAACGAGAAAGAGAGGCCACTTACTACATAAACCCTAAACCCTAAACCCGGAAAAAAAAGCAAATTCGACTTGCACAACAAAATATAATAATCCTCATTCTTTTTCTTAAACGTCATGTCGGACCAAAAAGTTCTGGAAAAGAAAAAGTCGGTGATTTCCGCCGGCGCGTCCACCGCTCCGACGTCGTGGGAAGACTACAAGTCTCGCTTGAAAATTTTCGGGTGGCAAAACGGAACGAGTTACAAATGGTAAGGGAGCGCTTTTGGGAATCTTTTGATTTTTTTGTTTTTGTGTGTTGGTTGTTGAGTTTTCGTGTCTTTATCGGAGGAGGGTAAAATCCGGTTCAAATTCAAATCTCCTCTCACCTCTCTCTCCTTTTTCCACCATCGATCGCCGCGCGAAACCGTCCGTTTTCGAGAATCGCGCGTCTTTTTTACTCGTTCGCGTCTCTGTACTTCGGAACGAGGGATGTGGAGGTTCAGACAGAGAGAAGAAAGTTGCGGGGAATTTTTGTTTTCTTTTTCCGTAATCGGCGTAACGAACTTCTCCCACCCCCCGAAAGGTCGCGATCGAAAAAAAAAAATCTAACTAACTAACTGACCTTTCACTCCCACCCTCCTCCACTCGATCAAAAATATTAACAATATGTATCTTTTTGCAGGAACACGAAGGTTGAATTCTTCACCGGCCCGGGCGAAATCGAAGCGTTCGGGGAACTGTTCTTCGATAACCTCGCCACCATGCTCGGGGTGACCGGTTCGGCGATCGGTCACATCGGCTATACGTTACTCGCCGCGCCGTGGAGAAACTGGGGTCCGGACGGGTACGCGTTGGCGTGCGCGCAACAGTGGGAAAAAATTTACTACGAATGGAACATCCCGGCGTGCGGCTTGTGCTTGCTGTTCGGGAACATATACTACGCGTGGTTGGCGACTCGTCTCGCGACGAAAGAAAATCGCACGGATGTGACGGCACAACCGTACGGTATGAACACGACGGTCATCTACATCATGTTGTACGCCATCACTTTGCCGGCGCTTGAAAGGGGGCACGATAAGTTCATACCAGCCTGTCATGCTACAAATTCTTGCACGGATGGAGACATTCAAGGCGCGGCGAGAAAAGCAGCCGAGTATGGTTGGGAAGTTTCCGTGACGGCTAACTTCATCGTCGGTTTGTTCGAAGTCAGCGGGTTCTTCTTGGGCGATTTGGTCAGATGGTTGTTCCCAACCGCTGCCGTCTTCATCCCGTTATTTGGCGTCGGCTTCATGTGGTTGGGCTACGTGTACGTCGTCGATATCTTCGAATCTCCTATGATGTGCTTCCTTCCGTTCATGATTGTCTTGACTGGTTTCTTTGGCAACGTGAGATACCCGATTTACAAATCCATCACGTTTCCCATCGCTTTGTTGGCGATTTTGGCCTCTTCGGCTTTTGGCTGGATGGGTGCATGCGAACAATCAACCGATGAACTAGTGTATGGCTTTGGATCACACACGACCTCAGTTGCAGCGCAATACAACGGAGTGGATCCAGCCACCGGAGCAGGCCGCAAGACGTGCCAAGGCACGGACAAGACGTTAGCTAAGAACGCTTGGAATACATACGCCGGCAAGGGCGACATCTTTGGCGGCTTTGGCAGAGGTTTAAAAGGCTTCTCTCATGCAGAGGTGAAAGATCTCGTGGCGCAATCGTTACTCTACGGCGCGATTGGCTTTTTGGGCTCGATGGCGGACGTCGAGTCCGCGGAGTTGGCCGGTGATTCGTATCCGATGGCGGAGTGTTTGATTTTTGACGGTCTCGGTACGATGATTGGCGCTATCGCGGGCGGTATCTACGGCACGACCATGTACATCGGTCACCCGATTCACAAAGCGCTCGGTGCTAAAATCGGTTATTCGATATTGAATGGCATCGTCTATTTCATTCTCTTCTGCACTGGCATCTTCGCGAGTTTGTACAACGTAATTCCGCTTTGTGCGAACGGTGCGATTCTCATCTTTGTCGGTCTCTTGCTCGGTAGACAAGCGTTCGAGAATACTCCGCCGAGGCATTATCCGGCGTTATTGTTGGGTGTCATGCCGTTCATCGCGAACAAAATGTCTTTGGAATCACAAGGTAACAATTCATACGATATGGGTATTCAAATGATGTCCGCAGCTGGTGGTACGATGTGTGGTATATTTTTAACGTGCATCGCTTGCTTCGCCATCGATCGAGCCTTCGTTAAATGTGTCATCGTTTGCTTCTTCATGTGCTTCCTCTCCTTGTTTGGCTTCTTCGCCAGTCACAACGATATCATCGATCCGAGTACGGGCGTCCGAGGTCCAAGACACGAGAAGTTGGGCATCTATGACTCGAGCAGCGACCTGAACCAAGGATGGAAATGGGCCATCGCATGGGCCATGAGCGCGGTGTACTTCGCGGCGCACATTCCGTTTCAAAAGAAAGGCTCGCACGTCAAAATGCCGATTGACATGAGAGACATGACGACTGATCCGTACGACGACGATGCGGACTTGTCCTAATGACTACGCGGACATGTCCGAACGACGGACGCGTCACGCACCAAAAGACGCGCGTGGATTTTATATAAAAAATTATTTATTATATATTACGCCGCCACAGTCTCGAGAGCTTTCGCGCGCTTTTAGTAAAAGCCGCGTTCGCCCTCGCAGACTTTGTACATGAACATATGAGCGTTCTTATTTCTCGAGAGACGAGAGTGGAGGATAGCATCAACAGACGAGAAAGAAGAACGACGTGCGGAGAGAACTAACTAAACTTGAGTATACGCGTTGTCGCAATACATCACATGACACATACATATAACACGTGCGCGAGTTTCTAAATAAAAATAATCACTCTTCTCCCCTATTAAGTTCTACTGCTCTTCCTTGAAACGACGACCTTTTGACGTTTCGGGAAAAAATGCTCCTTCCCCTAAAGCATAACTACTTCTTCTTCTTTTTCTCTTCCGTCTCCTCCTCCGCGGCTCTCATTCTCCGCTGGTTCTTTCGCCTGAGCGTGTAACTGATGGCTTTACACAACCCGGCGAATTTTATCACGTGAATCGCTCCGGATTCGTTCAAGTGCGCGTAAAAGTTTTGAAACGTTGTCCAGGATTGGAGCGGTTCCAACACGGCTCCGAACATGGTTTGCAACGCATTTTCTAACTTTTCCGTGACCGTCTGCCCAGGAGCGAGGTACACGTTTATCGCTAACGCGACGACGAGGTACCTGTAGACGATGCGCGATACTTGAACTCTGCCCGACATTTTGTTTTTATATCGCTGTTGTTGTTATTATTCTTTGCGCGAGGAATGTGAAGAAATGAAAAACTTTGAAAATGGAAACTAAAAAACACGAGACACGAACACACGATGACAGGTCGCGGCGAGAAAGGCGGAATACATGTGCACTACTAATCGTCGCTATATAATTACACTGCTATTTTAAGCCAGAGGGAGGAGAAGAAGGAGGGAAATATCCTCCATCGATGGCTTTGTTGTTTTGGACGTACGCGATGGCGCGTTCAGCCGCGTCTCGATGTATGAGCCGCGGCGTCGCGACGGACCGAGCGCCGTACATGTCTTCTCGTAAACAGAAGATGTCGCTGTTATTGCTGTTTTTGTCGTTGTGGTCTTCTCTATCGATGTTGTCTTCCCTTCGTTCTCGCGCTTTGCAAATATTCGCGTCGCGCGTAGTAAACGGCGGTTTTTCTTCACCGAACGAAGCGGCGGAGCACTCGGCAAAGGTAGTCACGCGACACCCATCGTCTTTCACGTACCCTTTCGCTTCCACCGCGCGCGCTCCTGGTATCCCGTACGCGACTACTGTTAACATAACTCCGTATCTTCCGTTCTCATCGTTGATATCGACGCACCCACCGGCGGCGACTCTCACGCTCTCGCTCGTCTCTTTCGCCCGCAAATCCACCTTCGCGACATCCGGCGCGATGCCGAGATACCTCGGTTCGTTCGCCAACGCCTCGACTAAAGCCTCTTCCGTCACCGCAAACACGTGGTACACATTCCCATCGTTCCAATCGTTCGTCGGTACTAAACATGGATTTAGTTTCGGTCTTTCGCCGCCGCCGACGTGTTCTCGACATCCTTCCGGTTTCACGTCGAAATACATCTTCACGCCTCTCACGAGCGCGTGGCCGATAAAGATGGCCTCGTCGCCCTCGTTTTCCCCGTCGAGATTTTTGCGCAGCGCGAACCCGTCTTGCAGCGTCCCCGAGACCGCGAGGAGGCGTCTTTTACTTTTCGTTTGAACGCGACTTCTTCGTCGTTGTTTTTGTCGTCGCTCGTCGTCGTCGTCGTCGTCGTCGTCGTCGAAACCGTTAGAAGAAGAAGTACCGGCATCGTCTTCTCGTTTTCCCCAACGAAATCCTCGTTTTCTTTCTTCTTTTTCTTCTCCTCCTTTTCGCTTCGAGCGCCGCCGCCGCCTCGAATAATTGAAATCGAAAGATTTTCTTCGAGCGATGAACGAACCAAAGAGACCGACGATGATTCCGGCGAGAAACGACGACGACGACGACGCGACGGTTCCCGTCTTCATTTTTATTTTTTGTTGTTGTTTGGGAAGTTTTTGGGAAAAGACAAAAGAAATCTCAACTTAATTATTTAGGGTTTCACATCAAAATTCAAAAACCCTAAACGTACAATTTGAAAACTTCACAGCGCTCGTTTCTCCGCATCATCTTCGTCGGTTTACGTTCCCTTGTGCGCGTCGTGGCGTCGCGCAGAAGAAGAGTACCACGAAGTAATCAGCGCGCACACGCACGCACACGCACGCACACGCGCTTTTGCACACTTTTCGCACGCAAATAAATAAGAGAGAGAGAGAGAGAGAGAGAGAAAAGATGAACGCGACGCAGCTCTTCCACGGAAGAACAACGACGACAACAACAACGGTCTCAACGACGCGACGACACCTTCAAAGTCGTCTCGAAAGTGTTCGCCCCGGCGCGTTCTGCGCTTCCTCTTCTTCTTCTACTTCGGACGGTTGGAGATGTCCTCCGTGTCGTCGTCGTCCTCGTCGTCGTCGGTGCGATGGAGGCGTTGTTTTAGTTCGAAGCGCGTCCGATGGCGCCGCGAGTAGTTTTACTAGTTCTAGCGAAGATGATACGAATAGCAACAATCGGTTCGCGCCGTCGGAAGAGGAAACCGAGAAACAGTTCCGCGAAGAATCTCTGAACAGATTGAAGCAGTTCATAGACGAGACGGCGTCAGATCCGGAGAGAGCGATGAAGGATCCGAAAACGGTTGGACAGAAGGTGTTGAAGTTGATCGTGGAGACGTGCGAGATTTGGAACCCGCCGAAATTTTTATGGCGCACGGCGGCGACGTTGTTGTTAGCCGGGAACGTCTGCTATCGGTTGCTGTTGAAACCTGTGAAATTGAAGAAACGGATAAATGCGAAACAGACAATCGAGCAAATCGCGAGAATTGGGCCGGAGACGTTAGGGGTGGCGATGATGACCTCCTCGTTTGTCGGATTGGTGTTTACGATTCAGTTTTGCAAAGAGTTTTCCAAAGTCGGATTGAAAAACGTCATCGGCGGTTTGCTCGGATTAGCGTTCGCGAGAGAGTTGACGCCGGTCATTTGTGCCATCGTTCTCGCCGGTCGCGTCGGTTCTGCCATCGCCGCCGAGTTAGGGACCATGCAAGTTACCGAACAAGTCGACCAACTCACCGTTTTAGACACCGACCCGGTGGATTATTTGGTCATCCCTCGCGTTTTAGCGTGCATGATCTCTCTCCCTATTTTATCGTTGATATCCTTCGCTCAATCGATGGCGGCATCAATTATCCTCGCCGATTTCCGTTACGGCGTCTCTCCGAACGTCGTCATCGATTCCGCGGCAAAATATTTAGAGTTGAGCGACATCGGCGTCATGTCCGCCAAGAGCGTAGCGTTTGGCGCCGTCATCGCCGTCATCTCGTGCGGATGGGGGACGACCACAATCGGCGGCGCTAAAGGCGTCGGGGAGAGCACCACGGCGTCCGTGGTCATCTCTTTGGTGGCTATATTTGTCGTCGACTTTGTGTTGAGCATGGTGTTCTTTAACAAGTAAAAATTTAAATACTAAGACGACGACGCGAACGCGGACGACGAGACGCACACTTTCGATTTTTGATGAGAGTTTTTAGATACGTGGGGGAAAATTTTCCTCCACTTTTAATGCAATACAAATTTATGCGCGCAATATCAGCACGAGCAGCGGTAGCACCACCGATCAAAAATACCACTCGAAGACGACGAGAGTGCCATTTCTGCGCGTCGTCGTCGTCGTCGTCGTCGTCGTCGTCTTTTTCTTCTCTCGCGAGAAGAAGAAGAAGAAGTAGAAAAAGGTACCTAAAAATTTCCACCCGAGCAGCAGCGGCGCTCGACAACGACGTCATCGAATCGGCGACAACAGCAATAACAACAACAACATCCACATCGTACGAACCAACCGCATTCTCCGACTCCCTCCTCGAAGCCGGCATCGAACCGTGGCAACTTTATTTCGGGTTCTTCGCCGGTTTAGCGCCGTTTATCATCGCCGCGTACGAGTTCGGGAAACGCATTCTCATCCAGCGGAAATGCGCTTTGTGCCGAGGCTCTGGTTTGATTAAAAAAGGCGAATATTCTCGAAAGTGCACGTCGTGTGGAGGATTCCTCCCGTGGGAATCTTGGGAAAGATTTTTAGACGTCGGAACGACGGCAAAAATAGGAAACGGTGGGAGAGTGCGCGTTCCGGAAGGTCAGACGTCGGTGTTTTACGACGTGGAGAAGACCGTCGCGGCGAGCGAAGAACGGAGGCGAGCGGAGGAGGAGAAGAGGAACGCGGAGAAGGAATCCGTCGTCGTCTCGGCTGCTGCTGCTGCTGCTGATACTACTCCTCCTGCTGATGGCGCAGAGGAAGAATAAAAGAGGTGACTTTCGCGTCGTCAGAACGCGCGCATTGAATAGAAAGAATAGAATTAGAATAGAATAGAGCGTATCTCGTGAGATGAAGAAGGTCGTTATCCACTACACGTGTGTAAATTCTCCAAAACTCGTCTCTCTCTCTCTCTCTCTCTGCGCGCGCGCGCTAAAGAATACACGCACCGAATAATCATGCGAGCGCTCGCGTTCCAAACGGTCCGCAAGCAAGCCTTGCTCCCGTCCTCTTCTCGCTCTTCTTCTTCTTCTTCTCTCGTCGTCTTTTTACGGCGCGGAGTTTCTTCTTCTTCTTCTTCCGAGAGAAGAAGAGGAGGAAGTGAGGGCGGCGCGAGTCTCCGATTTCGCCGACGCGCTGCTGCTGCCGCTGCTGCTGCTTCGGGCGCTCGAAACGTGCACGCGTCGTCGCCGGCCCCGGATTTACAAAAGCTGACGGAACTTTTCCCGTCCTCGGAGGCGTATTATCGATCGATGTCGACGCCGAAAACAATCTCAAAGCCGGATAAAATCGCGCTAAAATCGATGACGCGAGAGGAGTTGAAGGAGTGGCTGATTTCTATCGACGAGAAACCGTCGAGAGCGGAACAGCTGATAGAATCGATGTACAGAAGAAGAGACGAGAAAGAAGTTTCGGGAGATTACTGCAACGACGTCGAAGACATGTCGTCGTCAATATCCGCTAAGTTTCGGAAGAAAATGCACGAGTTAGCGTCGTTTAGCGGCGATTTGAGTTTAGATTCAATCAACGTCGCCAGCGACGGAACGAAGAAAGTCACGTACGCGTTAGCCGACGGCGGGGTGGTCGAATCGGTCATCATTCCTCCGTTACCTGGAGATGTCGAAGAAGATGGGAAAAAGGGAAGGACGACGGTGTGCGTCTCTTCTCAGTTGGGGTGCGCGATGAACTGTCAGTTTTGTTTTACCGCAAAAATGGGTCTGCGGAAGAATCTGAACGCGAATCAAATCGTGCAACAAGTCGTCAACGCGAGGGATATTGCCGGGGAAGATGTCACCAACGTGGTATTCATGGGGATGGGCGAACCGTTACACAACACAGAAAACGTTTTGAAAGCCGTAAAAATCATGACCGACCCAAAAGGTTTGAACTTTAGTAAGAACAGAGTGACAGTATCCACTAGCGGCTTGATTCCAGGCATTGAACGTTTTCTGGACGAATCCGACGCGATGTTAGCTGTCTCGTTGAATGCGACGACGAACGAAATTAGGAATTGGATCATGCCAATTAATAGAAAATACCCGTTGGAAGATTTATTAGGTGTAATTCGGGAACGATTTAGCGTTAATAGTGGTAGCAACAGCAGTGATCGTAGTAGTAGTAGTAGTAGTAGTGGTAGCGGCGAGCGCGCGAAAAGATCTCGACGACAGCAAAGAGTATTCTTCGAGTACATCATGCTCGCGAACGTCAACGATTCGTTCGAAGACGCCGATCGAATCATAGAAATTTCCAAGACTATTCCGTGCAAAATCAATTTGATTTACTTCAACACGCACGAAGGCAGCGAATTCACGTGTTCGAATCAAGAGCACATCTTGGCGTTTCGAAATTATTTACTCGAGAATGGAGTTTTAGCGACGATTCGGAAGTCCAGAGGAGACGAAGAAATGGCGGCTTGCGGTCAGCTCGGGAAACCAGAGGATCAAGCAAACTGGAAGCCGCAGCCGCCGAGAATGAAACCGCCAAAAAGTATGTCCCTCGGATGACGAGGTTAGAACTTAGAAGAACGCGTGTTGGATTATACTACTTCACAACAAATCTATGAAATTACAACCTTTTTTACACCTAAAGCACGCGCATATAAAAACCAATGTTCATCATGTTATTGATGCGGGATGATATAAATATACTAATAATAATCCGGATCCGGATCGCCCCTTTTCCGCGTGATGTTCTTCTGACTCAATCTCGACGAAGGCCGAGTAATCTTCTTTCCATCTTTCGTCGAATCTCCCCTGCTCTTACTCCGCTGTTCGCTTTGTTTACTTCTGCCAGAAAAACTCGGTTGTTTCCTTGGCGCGCTTCCTTCGCCAAACAAACCACCTCTTTCAAACTCACGTTCACTGGCCGTCTTTAACACCCCAACCGCTTCCAACTGCCCGTTTTGCTCGGCGATATCTAAAGCTGTGGCGGAATCGTTCCTTCTCATCCCGCCTTCGCCGCCACCGGCGCCGACCATCGGCTCTTTCGATTCCAACCGAATATCCGCGCCGGCGTCGACCAACGCGCTCAACGAACTCGAACTTCCGTTCTTCGCGGCTAAATGTAACGCGGAATATCCACCTTTCATCTCCGCTTTCTCCCCAGTCACCGATGCTCCCCAATCGCACAACAATTCAATCATCTCTGTGTTCCCTTGGTGACTCGCCACGTGCAACGGCGTCGCCCCTAACTCGTTCTTCGCATCCACGTCGCAGTTCTTATCCTCCAACAAAACTCTCGCGCACTCTATGTACCGCTCGTTCTCCGACACGTCCCCTCTGCACACCTCGTGCAACGCCGTGTCCCCAACTTTATCCTTATGGTTCACGTCTGCTCCATTCTCTAATAAAATCGCAATCGCGCTCGCGTTCCCCCACGTCGCGGCGTACGTCAACGGCGTCATCCCGGAATCGTCCGTCTCGTTCACGTTCGCGCCGATCGTGATTAAAGCGATTATCGTTTCCACGTCATCTTCCTCTGCCGCGTCGTGGAGCGGTGATGACGTCGAGTGCTGCGTGTTGAATGCGTATATACATCACATAAAAGGAGAATTTGAAAGTGAGTTTGAGCAGGAGTTGAGTACAAAAAAAATGTCCTCTCGCCGCGGTGGTCATCATCAAAAAAAGTGTCGCGTGACTTTTTGAGTCCTTAAAATCTTCCAGATCTGAACGGAACGATCGCCGATTGCGCGACTGAATGAAAACGAGCGGTCGTTTCTTTCCTCTCGTCCGTTCTTTCTCTCTCTTCGAAAGTTTAAAGAGACGGAGAGAAAACGTCCCCAAAACTTGGTTTTTGGGGCGGCACAATTGGAAAAAAAACGAGAGGCATCACCGTCAGCATTTCTATTTTAACGACGACGACGACGACACGCGATGATGATATCACGACGATGTAAAAATAAGTTCGGGTCGCACCATGCTCTCTTCGATGTTGAAACTCTCCATCGCTCGTTTCATTTGCTGGTACGAGTCCGTTCGCGGGATGCCCCCCGCCGCCGCGGTTGACGACGACGACGACGACGATTTTTTCTTCATCGCGACGATGGTTGTTTTATCGTTGTCGTTGTCATTGTTGTTCTCGGTGTCGTCGTCGTCGTCGCGAGGTGTCGAAGCAGCCGCTGTTGCCGTCATCTCTCGTCGTCGTTTTCGTGAATAATGGCGAGAGAGAGTCTCGATCCCTCGGGAAGAAAGAGAGAGGCGATTCGAGAAAGAAGAACCGGCGCGCGGAGAGAACTAACTAATGAAGCTTTTGAGTGAGTGATGAAAAGAGAGAAAAAAGAGAGGGGGGTGTTAACCCTAAACCCTAAACCCTAAAATATTTTTTTTTGACTCTTTTTTTCCTTGTTGTTGTTGCCTTGTTTTCTTCGTTACAAAATTGGAGTTTTTATATAAACGCACGCACGCATCAAACATAATAAACGACCATGATGCGAGGACGACGGTAAAGAGTAGGAGGAGAAGAAGAAGTCTCTCTTTTCCTTTTCTTAATACGCAGAACGCAATAAAAAATGGGAGTAAAAGACCTCTGGACGATCCTGGAACCCTCCGCGGAGCGCGTGAATTTGGACGCGTTGAGCGGGAAGACCATCGCCGTGGATGCGTCCATCTGGATGATTCAGTTCTTAAAAGCCATGCGAGACGAGAGCGGAGAACCGATTCCGTTCGCGCATATTTTGGGATTTTTGAAAAGAATCATCAAGTTGCTGCACTTGCGCGTGTTTCCGGTGTTTGTTTTCGACGGGAAGACGCCGACGATTAAACGGAGAACGGTTCGGGAGAGGAAGAGGAAGAGTTTGGAAGCGAAGTTGACTTTGAGGAAAGCGGCGGAAACGATACTGATGAACGCGATCGAGAGGGAGATTTTGGAGAAGCAGTTGGAGAAACGAGTGGAGAAAGATATGGACAGAGACGAGAAGTTTTTCAAGGAGAAGATGGAAGAGATGATGATGAAGATTGCGAGTAACGGTACCGATCATGGGAAGGATGGGTTTGTCGCCGCGTTAGGGGAAAATGGCAACGAGGACGACGACGAGGACGACGAGCAACAACAAGACGCGTTCGGAAAGGGAAAAGAAAAGAAGAAGAAAAGAAAGTTCATCGATCCTGAAGAAGAAGAAGATGAAGAAGAAGAAGAAGAAGAAAAGAAAGAAGAGAGCGAGACCGATCCAGACGAAGATTTCTCCGCGTGGGATGTGGAAATCCCGACGGATGAAGACGGTAAGATTGACCCGACTGTGCTCGGCGCGTTGCCGGTTTCGATGCAACTGGAGATGATGAAACGGATTCGAGAGGAAAACGTAGGCAAGAATCGGTCGCAGTTTCAAGCGTTCGAGAAAGACTCGAAAAGTTTTTCGCAGTTACAAATAGAAAAGTACTTAGAGAGCACGAAGTTGAGGAAAGAGATGGATCGGGCGATGCGGCAGAACGGGGCAAAGAGTGGCGGGAACAACCATCAGGCAGGGGACGTGGCGAAGAAGATTGCAGCGCACGACGGGGTGGAATACGTGTATCATAAAAGAGGAAATGATGGCGGTGGTGATGGTGGTGGAGGAGGGGTAAATAGCGCGGGTTTCCGTGGGTCATCGATTGGAGGAAACACTAGCGGTAATAATAAGATTTTACCTAACGGCCAAACGAGAGATTTGCTGGAGGATTCCTACCGAGGGTTCGCATCGTTCCAAGCGGGTCAAACTAAACTGCTCAACAACCGTCCGCAAGTTCAATCGTTTTACCAAGAGAAGAAACGCAGAAAAGGTCAACAAGATTTATCAGCCCCTCGAACAGATTTGATCATATCCTCGGCGCTGAATGAACACTTGCCGGGACCGACGATTGCCAGATCGGTGGCGGAAATGCCGCACAGAGCGGCGGTGAACAAGAATAAAGATTCGAGCAAGAACGAACACTTATCGACGGAAGTTCGAATTCAGATATCGAAAAAAGAGCTCGAGGATATGAAAACAGTCGATCCACTGTTCGCGGAAGAAGGCGATGCGGTCAAAGAAGAGGACGAGGAAGAAGAAGAAGAGTGGGAAGATGTCGAAGATGACGAAGATGCGAGACACTTGAAAATTGTCGAGCGCGTGCTCGAAGAAAAGTCCAAGCAGAAGAAGGAAGAAAACGAACACTTTGAAGAAGAGCCCATTGGTAGCGGTGGCGGAGGAAGCGCGATGAAAACGAGGAAAGATGTGTACTCCATGACGCACGGCTTCGTTCGAGGAAAAAGTCTAGAGGAATGGCAAAGCGACGAAGAGAAAGAAGAAGAAGAGAAAGAAGAAGAAGAAGAGGAACCGACAAAGGCTTTACCGGCACCGACACCGGTGGAAGTAGAAGTGAAAGACGAAGAGTGCATTGAAATTGCATCTTCTTCATCGGATGACGAGGATAAAGTCGACAACGTCGATATAAAAAAGGCCGAGGAAACGAAAGATGTAGTCAGCGACGAAGCCGCGGACGAAGAAGAGTACAACAACATCGACGTCGATAGCGAAGACGACGAGGGCGCTTTACAACGCGCGATTTTTCTTTCGCTCGAACGAGATAACCCCGGCCGCGTCGGTCGAGGATTACGGTACCGCCCTAAAGGCAACGACGATGAACGCGACACGTACGAAGACGTGAAGAAAGCGGCGGACGAGGCGAAGATTTCAAGCGAAGAGAAGAAAGAAAACGAAGAGGCTGCTGAAAAGGCGAAACTAGAAAAAGCAGACGAAGAGAAGCAAAAGAAGCAAAAGATGGTGACATTTTTGGAAGAAGAAGAAGAAGAAGAGGAAGGAGAAGAGAAAAAGCTTCGAAAAGCATCATCGGCTTCTCTGCCTCCGCCTCGGCAGCCAACCTCATATCAGCCGTCCTCGTTCCAAACCGACACTCCGGAGAATGAGTTTTTCAGAAATTTTCGCATCAAATCGGACGTGGAAGATGAAATCGAACGAGAAATGGACGCAGATGACGATCTCTTTGCGAACGCCGCTAAAGAGATGGAAGATGAAGAGCGCAGGAAGAAAATCAACACCATGATTGAAGAGAACGAGAGAGAGCGGCAGATTCTGGAAGAGAAGCGCAAGAAAGCGCAAAAAATCTACGGCGAACAACCGACGCCGCAGATGTTTCGCGAAGTGCAAGAACTCTTGATGCTCTTGGGCATCCCATACGTGGTCGCGCCGGAAGAAGCTGAAGCCGAGTGTGCGCATCTCAACAGAACTGGTAAAGTTGACGGCGTCTTCACCAACGATAGCGACGTTTTCTTATTCGGCGCCACTTTAGTCTTCCGCAACGCCTTCGAGAATACGAAAGCGATTCAAATGTATAAATCTTCGCGAATCGAAAAACAGTTAGGATTGAATCGCGAACGAATGATTCAATTAGCGATGTTGTTAGGATCGGATTATACGATTGGTATCGATGGTATCGGTATCGTAAACGCGATGGAAGTCTTAGCCGGATTTTCAGACGCGGACAACGAGAAAGGCGTGGAAAGCTTGGAAGGATTGAAGCAGTTCAAAAAGTGGACGGAAAACCAGACGTTGAGTTTACCCGGTGCGAAAGGGGCCAAAGTGAGGAAGCACTTGGAAAAGGTTAAAAGCGAGGAAGAGAAGACGCAGATCGAAGACAAAGGAGATTCACTCGCACTTGTCGTCGTCCCGGACGACCATGAAGCTCGGAAGAAGCTCGACGACGATGCAGGAGAAACAACTGCCAACGACGAAAACGTCAGCGCGGCGCGCAAACGCTTCTATCAAGAACATCAAACAAAGAAGACGACGTGGAAGTTTCCACCATCCTTCCCAGACGAAGCGGTTCGAGTAGCGTACGCTGAACCAAAAGTCGACCCGTCCGAGGAAGATTTCGTTTGGGACCAAACGCCTTTAGAACGAGACATTCTCGATTTCTTTCGCGAGCGCTTAAACTGGCCCGAGGATTTTACCTCAGATACGCTCAGGCCGATGTACGATAAAATCAAAGAGCGCAATGAAAAGTACAAGCAGAAGACGATGCAAGATTACTTCGAAAGTTTAGTCCAAAAGTCCGACGGTTTTACGAAAATTAAGAGTAAGCGTTTAGCGATGGCGGTCGCAGATTTGAAAGGAGAGGATTTCGATGCAAGTATCGTGTTCCCGGACAAACGACCAGGAGCGCCTTCGAAGAAGCGGGAAAAGAAGAAAACGGCGGGGAACGACATCGAAGGCGATAACAGCGACGACGATGACGAAGATGCGGTGACAGAAAAGGTTCCGTCGCCATTGAAACTCGCCGCCGCGTCGCCGCGAAAGAAGAAGAACGAGAAGTCGAAAGTCGCGCCTCCCGCGAAGAAGAAGGAGAAAGCCGCGGTACCCAAAAAGACATCCGCGAAGAAGAAAACGGTGGCAAAGAAGACATAATGACGCGCGCAGCGCTGGTGAAAACCAAGCGCGAACGCGCGAACGAGCGGTTTCCCGCATGTACATTTATAGTAGACGCATTTGTAGAGAATTTATAGAAAGCGTGCGCGTACGCGAGAGAGAAGACAGAATACGCAAATCAATCAAAAGATCATCCCACCGCTAACACCGCGCTCAACACTATAAACCCTCCAATCAGCGCGTACGTCACGTAATCCACCGCGCTCTTTGCGTTCTTCGCGGACGAAAACACTCTCTTCTCGCTCAGCGTGTTCACCACCCCGTCGCCTTTCGGCCCTTGGAAGAGAATCAAAGCGATAGAACTTAAAGCGACAACCAGTCGGACAGACTCCAACGTTCCGTTCGTTCCTTCCGCGAGAGACGACACCGCCTCTTCCGCCGCGAAAGCCGTCGTCGTCGTCGTCGTCATCATCATCATCGCCGCGCTGGTCGTAGCGGCTACCAAACTCTTCCTCTTCGTCTTTGTCGCTTCTTCTACACCATCGTCTTCGTTTCCATTCTTCTCTTCTCCTCCCCGCGCAGCAGCTGTTAAAAACGATGCGCAAAGAGAAGACGACTTTGACGCGACTACTCTCGCGCTCCTCGTTTTCCCGTCGTTCCTCGCGGAAAAGAAGAGGCGTCGTTGTCGTTGTTCTCGTCGTTTCTCCCCGCGGAGGAGGAGAGGAGACGAGGGCGACGACGCGGTCGATGACGACGGAAACATATCTAATAAGATTTTATGAAGTTTTTTTTCCCCGGGGAAGATGGATAAAAAAACCTCATTAGGGAGAGAGAAGGCGAACGCGGCGCGCGCACGCACGAACACACGCACGAACGCGCTCTGGAGTGAGTGAGAGAGAGAGACGAACACCTTTTTTTTAGAGAGAGAGATTAATACACGATAAAGCGTTCACGATCATGTTTACTTTGAGCGCACCGTCGTCGTTGGTCGCATTTCCCCAACGACAACAACTTCACCACCAGCGGGGAGTAAACACCAACACGAGTAGAAGTCAACATAGACGACGACAGAGCAGCAACGGAAGAAGAGTTGCATTGAGAGGAAACGTCGTCAAAGCGATGGCGAAGAAAGGGAGCAAGAGTTCGAACGACGAACCGGAAGGGTTTGGGTTTCCGAGGTATTTACGTTTACCACACGCGTTGTCGGCGAATTTTCCCCAGAGAGAAGGAGAGAGAGAGAGAGAGAGGTTTTCTCTCTCTTTCTCTCTCGCGACACGCGCGTTCGTACCGTCCGAACTCTGAGAATTCGCGATTTTAACGTTCGTTCGTTTACTCTTTTCTTTTCATCTGTAATCCGTCGTTTTGTTCTCGTTTCTCTCACTCTTTCTTTCTTTTCTCTCCGCGCACTGATCCTTTCTTTCTCTTCTTTCTCTCTCTCTCTCTCGTTCTGCGCAGCGGCGGAGGCTCCTCCAACAAAGGTCGCGGCCCGGGCTCGGCGCCGCTCCGGATGGAAACGCAAGAGCAACGTAAACTCGGTTACGGCGGCGACGACGGTGGCATGGGAGGTGGTGGAGGCGACGACGGCGACGACGGCGACGACGGCGACTACGACGACGGATGGAACCCGGGAGGCGAAGGCGAACCGAGCACGATGGGTCTCGGCATCCTCCTCGTCATCGGCGCCTGGGCTCTATGGGAATACAAAAGACCGGGCGGGAGTTTGAACCCGCAAACGAAAATCGACCAGCAGCGCGTGCGATACGAGAAAGCGTTCAAGAATAAATACGGGTACTATCCAGGGGAAGAACCGGCGAGGAGAGTTGGAGGCGGGAGCAGCTCGATCACGTTCGGCGGGAGCGCAGCCGCCATAGGAGGAGGCGGAAAGGAAGAAGAGTACGAAGACGACGACGACGACGAAGAGGACGACGACGACGACGACGACGACGACGAATAAACGACGAAAACAAAAGCAAAAACACCACATTTTAATAACACTTATAAATCACTGGTTTCACATCGATGATGCCTCTCTCTCTCTCTCTCTCTCTCTCTCTCGCGCGCTTTTTTCGATTTCCCTCTTTCCCTGTTCGCGTCACAACTCATGCCGTCTCGCGCCGTCGAGAAGAAGAAGAATTCGAAGAAGAAGAAGCCCACGACCGCGCGCGCTCTTCCACCTCTTCACGCGCGCGGGAACCTCGAAGAAGAAGAAGAAGAAGATAACAACAATAATAATAAATACGTCCCGTTAAACCTTTCCAAACAAACTAAAGACGCGATCCTTCTCGCGCTCCGAACGCGGTTGAAAAGCGCGAAAGAATTGCGAGAGTTTTTGCACAACAAAACGAACGAGTTGGCGATCGAGGAGAGAGCGCTGGTGGAGAGATTGGAGAGAGAAAAAGAGAAGGAGCGATTGCAAACGGAACGGCGCGCTGCTGCCGCTGCGAGTGGAAGTGGTGGTGGCGAACGCGTCGAGGTCGTTCCGAAGGAGAAGTAAAAACAGCGCGGAGAGAAAACACGCGCACAGACGAACACGACAAACTTTTGCTTCTTCCAAAAACAAGGGGGTAAAAAATAAGAAGGGCGGTTGTTTACGTCTGAAGGAGCAGAGAGATGCCCTCGATCAACTTGGACGCGCGAATCAAATGGAAGCGAGGGAAGCATCGACAGGCGCGAGAGGCTCGCAACCCGGAGTCTATAATTTCTGAACTCGCGAACTGCGTCTTTCGCGGCGCGTTTCATCGAGAGAGCGTGTGGATTTCGTGCCCGAGACGGGTGGCGAGTTTATTCGATCAGTTGAACATAGGGAGGAGAGTGAGGGAATGCGTGGCGAGGGACGTGCCTTTTGTGCATCGAGATGTGGTGGCGTTGAGGTTATCTCCGGAGGATGCGTTTTATTTACACGCCGTCGTTGGGTGTTTGGTTGTGTACGCGTACGAAGAGAGCGTAGTTGCAAACAATAACGATAATACCAACGACAACAACACTAACAGAGGCGGGCGACACGTGGAACTTTCTCGAGATCAGTTTTGGACGCTGTTGCGCGAAACCGCCGGTCCTGCGTTTGGATTAAAGTGCGTAGCTACCTGTCACTTTCGATTGCAAGGATGGCTGCCGAGATCCGGTTTGCAATACGGCGCGGATTTAGTTTTGTATCGCAGACATCCGTCGTTGGTGCACTCGGATTGCTGCGCGTTAATTTTGCCAGAAAATGATGGCGCGAGAAATTCATTCGATGTGTTCACCAACGACGAGGCGTCGTCGTCCACCTTGCACGAAAAAAATAGAGGCGAACTCACGAAATCGTTCCCGAAATGGTACGAGTTGCAGTCGCTCAGTCGATTGTGCGTCCAAGTGAATAAGAAGCTCATCTTGTGTTCGATATCGGTTCCAGAGGAGTGCGATTGGAGGGATAGCGGCATCATCGCTGAAGCGACGGTGAAAGAGACGGAAATATCTAGGTTTAATCAGTTACGCATTAAGAATCTCGCTTAGTAGCACTATTTAGGAATTGTAATATACAAATGTAGGAGAGGATTATCGGCTTTTATATCCATCGCCGCATCTTATAGTAAGCTATAGCTGAAAACTCTCGCAGGAAATCAAACTGCCCAATCATAAACTCTCTCGTTCTTTCCCTCCCATCTTTATGCCGGGAGTAGCTCGATTCTTGCACTTGCTGCAACATTTTCACCTTTACTTTAGTCAGTTTCCTAGTTTCGATAGCTTTTTGAAAAACGCGTTTCGATCGAAACTGATGAAAGTGCGACGTGCTCACCGCCACAGAGTTCCACTCTCTCTTTACAATCGCGTTCAAACTCAACTCCGCGTTTTCTTTCGTCGAATACGATTGCTCTTCCAACACCCACGTGAACTGATCCCCGTTTTTGTCTTCACCGATGTAATACACGTTCCCGTTTTCGTCTCTTTTCGCCTCGCCAAACCGTTCGCCCGCGATTGGACAGCGATACTCTTCCGCTTTCCTCCCGCTCATTCTCGGCGCCTTCGCGACCGTTTCTTTCGCGAATGCAAACATAGACGCCGCTTCGCTTGGTCGTTTCTCTTCTCCTTTGCCGCTCTTCTTCCTCCCCGCCGCGCCGCTAAAAATCAAATGTTCGACTTCGCCGTAACAGAAACCGTCCAAAGCGTGTCTCACTCTCGACTGCAATCGCATCGAAGGCGAAAAATCCGTCTCGTTCAATCGCGCGCCAAGCACGACGCCGACGTCAAATCTGTTTCGATTTCCTTTCCGACCAATCACAACGCCCTCGGAATCCGATAAATACCGATGCTCTCTCGCTAAAACGCGTTCTAACGGTAGCGATTCCGCCGCGACTGGCGGGTTTCGAATCCAAAATCCAAAAACAAAAGCGAGCAACGCGACGCTCAGAGTGAGCGACCAGAGCGGCATGGACGCGTGCGGATGGAGCTCGGACGGGTCGAGCTTACCTTCCTTTGTGATTTTTGGCATTCGCGTGAATCTGTTTGGCGGTGGCATTTTTGCTTTTTAGCGCAGAGAGAGAAAGAGAGAGAGAGGTTTTGTATTCTTTCTTATGACGTTCCAATTTCCCCTAATTTCAACTCGTACCTCTTTTCAAAGGATACGCGTAAATCTCCTTCTTCGCGACGCGATATCTCGCGCACACTCTGTACTTTTCCTCTTCGTCCTTCGAATCAGCGACGCGCAAATCTTCCTTGACCGTGGTACCGACGAACGGTCCGTTGGTCAATATTTCGTGACATCGCTTCTGGATGACGACGGCTCTTTGCGATTGGTTCAACGCGCACGCGTCGAACGCTTTGGAGAGGTTGGTTTCGATTTTGCCGTTGGCCGCGATGGAGAAGGATTGCGAGGAGGAGGAAGAGGAGGAGGAGGAGGAGGAGGAGAGGATGCGGGCGGCTAATTCGTCGGCGGTTTCGTTTTGACACGTAGCGCTTTCGATCTCTTCACCCGCGAGCTTCAAAAACTCGCTCAAATCTTCCGCGGAATCAAACAACACCGCGGTGTCGTTGTCGTTGTCGAAAGGAACAAAGCCGAAATAGGAAAAATAAATATCGTTCGATTGGTACCCGTACGAAATGGTAATCTCCTCTCCTTTCTCGATGGGTTTGAATCTATCGGGACTAACTTGCAGTTTCATTTTTATCTCCTTTTTCGCGCCGCTATCGCTATCGCAATCTTTCGGAACCTCCGAAACGAACCGGACGATGCAATTCGCCTTCTCTCCCGCGTGGTTGCACAAGTCGATTCCGGGAGCCGTAACGCGAACCCCGCCGTGTTTAAAACATCTCGATTCCATCAACCCAGCCGCCCAATCTAAATCTGCACCCGTGCATCCTATTCTCTCTAATCGCTCTTTTAACGCTCGTTTACTCTCCTCGTGCCTCTCTTTATCCTTCAAAGCGTTCATCACGCACGGCGGATATCTAATCAGCGCTTCAATCTCCTCGCGAGAGGCTAACTGAATCCCTGGCAAAAAAGGCGCCTCTTTTGGTAGACTTTCGATCCATTTTTGATACCTCTCCGACTTTCCACCCTTCGCGCGCTCTTCCAAGAGCTTCATTCCCATCCGCGCCGACCAACTCAACGAAGATTCGTTCTCGTAATCGTCCTGGAAGCAATACCGCATTGGAATCTCGAAAATAACTTCACCGGGGGACAATGACTTTTGCGCCATCAGACCTCGAACGCCGAACACATTTTTCTCGATGTTTACTCGCTCGGTGCACCGGTCGGAGGTGACGGAGGATATCCATTCTACTATGTTGGAAGAAGAAGATGGTCGCGGAGTTGAGGAAGAGGAGGAGGAACCGACGACGACGCGTCTGCGTTGAATGGAGGGCGTTGGAAGAGTTGTGTTAGGGGTTGAGGCGAAGCTTCGCATCCGCTTCGAGGAAAAAATGTGAGGACGAAAAGAGGAAGCGCCGCGACGAAAATGGTGATTGTATATGTACATACAGTGTTGGAAAAGAATATTTCTATGTTACAATTTGTATATGTCTCTCTCTCTTTCCTCGTGTCGTCGTCGCGTGTCTATCTCATGTACACTTTGATTCATTTTTTTACTTTAATACACGGCCAAATCGTCGAGGAAGACGCAGTCGGCGTCTTGGAGTTGGGTGTCCTCCGTGACCATGACTGAATTCACGTTGACGTATTTAGAGTCGAGGACGAGTGCTTTCTTACCCGCTTTCTTCTTCTTATCGTCTCCAGATGCTGATGCCTCTAACGCCATTTGCTTACGAACGGTACCAGCGGTGGTGCCTGGTGAAAAACTTCGGAGCGCTGGTGTAGTATCATCCCACGTTACGACGAGCAAACCTTTGGAGGTTAAATCGACCGTGGCAGATTGGAGCGCTTCGTTTTTACCGTTGCGTTTGGTGGAAAGCGCGAGTTCGGCTTCGAGTTTCGCGGCTTCAGTTCTCGTGAACTGCACCTCATCGCGAGTAGAAGACGGTTCTTTTGGAGTAAAATAAGGTCCCGGTGCAGGCGGCTGCGATCTTGCGAGAGCCTCATTCCACCCTTGCGCTCCGGTTAAATACGCTTCTTTATCGATGTCGCTCATTTTCTCGTCGAACTCATCGCGCAAACCTTGAGAGCGTATGATGCCAAGAGGCTGATTCGCTTTCTGCCATTTCATTATCATGCGCTTCATACGATCGGGCGCTTTCTTCTTGACTATCTGTGCGTCCTGGCTTTCAACATTTTCCTCTTCGTCTACGCCCAACTTTACAAAAATGTCCAACGGTTCCATGGTAATCCTTCCAGCTTTCCCGAGTTGATCTCGCTCGTGCCAGCGGCCGTCTTCGTATAAACAAAATTCAAGAATGTAGTACTCTTTCGTTTCTTGACGCGCGCTCTTCAATTTCTTCTTGTTCACTTCTTGAAGTAAGTTTTCATGCCCGTTCAACTCGAGCGCCCACTCTTTCGCGTCTGGCGTCATTGCGCTCCGTCGCGACGAAATCGGTTTTGCAACCGTACATCTCCCAGCCGTTTCGACACCTACAACGACGCCACCACCAGCGCGACTGGTCGGCGAAATAAGCTGCACTACTTGACCAAGTCGTGGCGTTTTGTCTTTGGTACCTTCGTCCTTTTGACTCTCCTTTGAGGATTTCTTTGAGGATTTGTTATCCGTTTTCGTTTTGTACAACCAGTGCGCGGCCACGCCCCACTCGGCGGCATCGTGCATACCTCGAGTCCGAATTTGAACCTCTAATGGTTTTCCATCGTCGCCTAAAACGGCCGTGTGCAAACTTTTGTATCCAGACTTTTTTGGCTTCGTGATATAATCATCGTATTCGCCGTTGATGGGACGGTAAATTTTATGCACCGCATTTAACAACGCATAACACGCTTCAATTTCACTCGGTAAACCAGAATCGATTTTATCTTTATCGAGAAACTCCGATTCACCTCCTTCACCGCCAGATGCTATCGTTGGTACTGGATCACCAACTATGATTCTCGTCGCACGTCCGTCGTACACTTCACTGAATGGAACGTTTTTCCTCTTCATCTTCTCGCTCGTAGAGAATAAACTCTTCAGGCGAGAAGACATTCGTACGTTCACGTTCAAAACGACACCGTCCAGTCTCAACGCTTGAAACATATTATTTTGCCATTGAGCGAGAGCTTCTAAAGATTTTCTCGTTGCCGGGCGCATAGGTGACTCGCGTAAAACTTTCTCGTCGATACGCATGGCTCCACCATCGCGCGTCGTCAACGCTTCAAATGGCTGTACGCACTGCAAACGCCTTCGTAACGCTCGTTGCGATTCGTTCAATCCCATCCAGGAAGGATCTCGTTCCGCTTCGTCTAGGGCATCCATCATGACGTAATTATTTTTGTTTTGTTTCGTTTTGAACGCAAAAAGCTCTCTCTCTGATTTATCTTTCTCGTCTCGATCTTCTTGAAATTCTGGAGCAATGGTGCCTTTAAAGGTCTTCCCGCGAAATCTGCCCCGCTTTGACTCTTCCAACCAAAACTCATCTCTGCTTCGCACGATTTCCTCGAAGCGTCCAGGTTCCAAAACCGCAAAACACATATCCTCCAATTCAGATTTGACGGTCCAAATGCCCAGTTTTTCGGCAAATGAACACCACACGCGCAGAGTTTCATCTGCGACGGTCTCCGCCTTTCGCGGATCCAAGGCATACAATGTTCGCATGTTGTGCACCCTTTCCGCGATTTTAATCAAGAATACTCTCGGGTCTTTCACGACATCTAAAAGTAGCTCCTCCAACTTTTCGTTATCGTCGATTTCTTCTTCTCTTTCTTCTTCTTCTTCTTCTTCTTCCTCAATTGGACTGTCGCTATTATTATTCGAGCCGCTACTCATCATACTATTCTCTCTTCTTTTCCTTCGCTGGCGTCTTCGAACACCCGCCATCACTTTACCCATCCTCGCCGCTTGCAGAACGAGCTCAGCCGTCGCGTTCCCAAAATTTTCTCTCAGCTCGAGCACCATCTTCTCGTTCATCTCGCCTTTCAATAAATTGCTACTCTTCGAGTTTGGGTCGTCCAAGGTTGCCACTAAAAGGCACGCGCTGATAGTCTCTCGTAACTTCTCTTGCGTCGTTGAGCCGAATTTGTTCTGGTCTCTGGGTTCTGGTAATGCAGCAGCTAATATTCTCGCCGCTTCCACTAAGTGAGTGACATAAGGCTCCCCTGTTTTCCGAGTTTGTCCTTTGTGCTTCTCCTCGGCAAATTTAACCGCTTTCAAGACGACTTCGTCCTTGAATATGGGGAACAGCGTGACATCGACGCCTTGCACGATGTGCCGTTCGCGTTTTCGCTTCGCTCCTCTTCTATCATCGTTGATGCCGTCTACGAATTCATTACCTTCTACTCTGTCTTCCTCTTCTTGATCTCCGAACACCGCCTTCTTCCCGAACGCTTCCCACAACGCCCAAAAGCCCGAGAAAACCGACAATCCAAGCGCGAATCCAATCTCTGGTAAACTCTCGAACGGAATTTCCGGCATTACCTCAAAGCTATCATTATCGCTACCATCTACATTTCCACCATCTAAAATATTTTTCGGAAAATTAAACGACACCTCCCCTCTCTTCGTGATGTTCTTCAACCTCTCGCCGACTTGGTGGTAGTTTTCGTTCCTTAACAACTTGGTATACGCGTCGTCCGGGAAGTCAAAGTCTATGTTGGGTATCGCGTTTGTCGGGGTAGTCGTTGACGTTCTCAATTCATCTCTTCTTATCCGTCTTCTTCTTCTCCTTCTTCTTTGTTCGACGAGACCGATCCCTTCTCGATAACCAGCCACCCGCGGAGAAGAAGAAGGACGAGAGGAAGAGGAGGCACCCCTAACGAAACCACTCATTCTTCTTCTCTCACTCACACCTGGGAACGCAGAGCGAGAACGAGCGAGCGAAAGAGAGAGAGAGAGATCGCGAAAACAGAGAAACAGAACCACTCCTTCCTTTTCGCGATCCGATCTCCTCTCTATCTCTCTCTCTCTATCGCGCGCAAAACCGACGAGAAGGAAACAGAATATTTTCTTGTCGTCGCGTGTGCGGCCGTGTATCCCGGGAGAAGGGAAGAAATGGCAAACCTTCTCTCTGCTCTTTTTCTTTTCGTAGAAGAATCGAATAAATCTCTCTCTCTCTCTCTCGACGACGACGACGACAACAACAACAACAACGACCCGCTTTCTGGCTTCTCAAAAAACGCGTGGGGAGCGCGCTCTGCGTCCCGGACGAAAACGCTCTGAAGTTTGCTCGGGCAGAGAAAAGCTGGCTCAGATTCTATTTAGGGTTTCAGAGAGAAAAGAAAGGGGCACTTAACAAACTTTTTGCAATCTACGAAACTCTCGCACACGCGCACAGACACGCGCACACACAGACACACGCGCACACTAATCGAGAGAAACGCTCAATGCGTCGGTATTCCGTTCAGCCGTTGCTTTCGTCGCTTCTGCTCGCCGCCGCGTTCTACATCAGTGGTGCACTGGCTGGGAAAACCTACGAGAATTACGAAAAAGCGCAAAAGATATTTATTGCGGAAATCGATTCCCGAGGAAATTGCTACGATGGGTCTTCGAGGTATTTCGAGATATTCAACGGCGGGGATTTCGCGTACGATGTCGCCGAATGGTCTCTGGTCGGCGTGGACGATAGCACGGGAGAAACGGAGACGGTGTTTACGTTTGGCGATTTCAGCAAACCTGTGTATCCAGGGGAGACTCGTTTGGTTGGAACGAGAGAAGGATGTGGCGACCTCTACCACGCCGAACGGCCGCGAGAGGATGCTATTACGGCGGGGAGAAATTACAAGTTATTGGACGAAAAAGGAGAAGTACTCGACGAAACGGGAGTCGTTCCAGAGGCGACAGACGCGACGCACACCTGGCAACGGATGAAAGTTTGGGATGGCGAACCAAAGGTAAAGTTTAAAGTCACGGAGTTCAGCGACTCCTTCGGATTTTATCCGGCGACGGCGGGACGGTACAATTCTCAAAATACCATCGTGTTGAATGAATTTTCAACCAGAACGAGCGATGGGTACTGTGGCGGGAGCGGTGATTTTGTTGAGATTGCCAACACGGGATCCGCAAGTGTCGATATATCTGACTACGGAATTGCCGAGAAAGACAAGGACTTCGACGACAGTAAATTGTACGTGTTTCCAGCTGGCTCTACCCTAGCGGCTGGTGCAAGAATCACAATTTGCGCGAAAAACGACACGCACGACGGTTTGGACTTTGGTTTGAGTATCGAAGAAGGCGTGACGTTGTATGATTCGAACGGATTCGTCATAGACACCCTTTTTGCCTCAGATCACAGCCAGCACGTAGATGGACGGAGCTGGCAGAGAGTTCCAGACATCGTCGGTCGCCTCGCAGTGGTCACTCCAAGCACACCGAATCAGCCTAACTTTGTTCAATCGATTCTATCTGAACCATCTAATGAAGTGCCAGAGCTGTCGGGTTCGTCTTCTCAATACTGCTGCTTCCACATTCGGTCTCTAGGAATGCAGCCTTCGTTTTTGTCGAACGTAGATATGACAAAAGAGGATTATTCAGTAATGCATCTGGTTAACGAACCGGTTACGCTAAATATTCGAGTTCCGGTTGCTATTCCCACCAGCGCGGGTACCGGCTTTGTGGACAACGCACTTTTCGATTTCAAACTGGTCTCCTATGAAGACGCGTATGAAATACCGATCCCGCAAAGCACGTGGAATCCAAACCTTTACGAAGACAACGCCGTTCGATTCTTACCCGGTATGACGGAAGTTAACATCACTGTTGTACCGAAACGAATGACGAAAGAAGCTGCCGTTACTGATACACCATCCAGTACCGAAAGTTACAATCCATTCGATCGCCTCTGGTTAGAAGCTGATTTAGATGGAGGGGGTTTGGCGGGCGAAGATACCTGGAACACTTACCAGGTTTGGAGGTACGGCGGAGAAGCTTCGAAAAGTAGCGATATGGCTACGTGGAGCCATAAACCATTCGAGCTGAAGAGCCGCAAGAAAAAGTTATATCAACCAACCATCGTGGGTTCGACCAGTGTTATACCAAATACCATTGATCAGATGGTAACATACATCTTGTCGCTTACCACTGAAGGTTTACCTTCGAACAGATCTCTTGGAATCACAGAAACTATTACTGCAGACGCCACGACAGGAGAAACTTTATCAGAGTGGAATACTGAAACAACCAAAGTCCAGCTCGATCTCGTGGGATCGGGATTGGTGTTTGGAACGCTTGCAGGCAGTATTACTGATCAGTTGACGCTGCCGTCCACATCGACAACCGCCGAATATCGGGTGTATGCTACGGAGTTAGGGACCATTCCCTTCAACGTGTGGTTAAAAATGGGTACAACTGGCTTCGAGGAATACATGCTCGATCCTGATTTATCGACAAGTGACGTGTCCGTTTTTGTTCGCTGTCAAAATAACTTTTACCCCGTGTTTGAGCTATCGCGATCGACGTGTCAGCCATGTCCTATGGGGACGAACACGCTCTCCAACACTTCGGCAACAAACGAAATGGATTGCGTTTGCTCATCGGGAATGGTGGATCTTAGACAACCAGGTATGCTTCCTGATCATGTCACTTTCCTCGCGTCGGCAACACTGTCCCCGTGTGTGGACGCTATGGCTTATTGTGATAATCCGTACGGTCACACGATCACGGAATGCATAACTTTCGAGGACGGCAAGCCTGTCACTATCAATTCCGATTGGTACCGTTGGAATTTCGATGATTGGACCTGGGTTCGAAACGATGGGAGTCAAGATGAGCTAATAATATCCACTAAAGATCAAATAAACCAATTTCTGACGCCGTATTTGACTGCAAAAAGTTGCGAAGAAGATAATATTTGTATTTTAAATGCCACGGGAACTGAAGGCGACGGTTGTGATGATGGTGCCTACGGTCCGCTGTGCGGGACCTGTAAATCTGGATATTTCTGGAATCAAGATAATTTAGTTTGCGATAAGTGCAAGAGGGGAAGAGTAAGCGGTCAAGTTTCGACCGAACTGATCATAGTTTCAGCTATCTTTTTAACTCTTCTTGGGTTGATGTTGTACACCTTCATACCGGTTCAGGAAAAGATGGAAGACATGGACGAATTCCGCCAAACTGTTCGAAGGGAATACCGAACGCGTTTTGATATATTCAAAGAAGACGTCAGAACGGGAGAAAAGAGGTTGAGCTACATCCCTCGCCAAACTTCACTCAAGGCGAGGCTTGAGTCCGGCCCGAAATTACCCAACACGTGGAGATATAAAATTGGCTCTAGGTGCTGGGAGTTGGAGGATTCCTGTCGCACGAAAGTAAAAATTCTGGTTGGATTTTGCCAAATTTTGGTGTTATGGCCTAAACAGATTCTTTCCGTACGTTGGCCCGACGATTTTGTCGAAATGACGGAGACTTTGAAGCTTTTCAGTCTGGACTTTCGATTACTCCCTCTTGATTGTTTGTTTCGCCGGGACTTCTACTCAAAATTTATTGTCGCTACATGCTCTCCGCTAATTCTCCTCGGCGGCGTATGGCTTGGTTTCTTTCTTCGCGGTTTCTGGATAAAGAACGTCCGGAGAATGATAGGTTATGCCACTAAAGTATCGCTGCTGATGGCATTCCTCGTATATCCATCTCTGTCCGGAATCGTATTGCAATTTTTTTCCTGTAAAGATGTTGGTTTGGGAAATGAATATATGAGATACTCGATTCAAACGAGCTGCGAGACTGATAAGTATGACGAATTCTTACCGGCGGCGTGGATATTCGTGTTCGCGTTTCCTATTGGGATACCGTTGGCCTTTTTCTTCCTCATTTATAGAGGTACAAGAGATGCCGTGCGCGCGCACGAAAACAAAACATATTTTCTCGAGCATGAAGATACGATTCGACGTAATCGGCAGATATACGGGTGGATTTATCGAGATTACAAAGCTGAATACTGGATGTGGGAAATTGTTGACATGGTGAAGAAATTTTTACTTGGATGTGCCGTGATCTTTGTCGACCCTGGTTCCGACACGCAACTATATGTCGCTATTTTCATCGCCACAGGGTTTCTCTTACTTTTGGCAGTCGTAAATCCGTATGAAAAGGTCCAGGATAACATCTGCGCGCAGTTATCGCACTTCTCGTTAGCCGTAATCGCAACGTTCGCCCTCATGATAAAAAATGAAGTCTGCGAAAAAGACAGATGGAAATGTGAGATTGTGGACTGGTCCATGCTATTTACGGTTCTGTTCGTACTGATTGCTTCAATCGGACTCGCAGTGAGCGAGGCGCTTTACCAAAGGCGATCGAAAGCAGATTTCATTCGATATGATGCAGATCTGTCGGGCGATTTGGATCGAAACGAAATCAGACAGCTTCTCACGGATCTTCGCATCGATAACTCCGATGAGAGCATATCAAAAGTATTCGCAAAGTTCGACAAAGATCACAGCGATTCCATCGACTTTGAAGAGTTCATCGAGTGCGGAGTTTGGCTGCACGGTTTGTCTAAGAGAGACCAAGGAAGAGGCTTATTTCGTACTCTCAAGAAAACGATGACCTTCAAAGCGTAAAGTATAATTATAGGTTGTATATATGCTGGTGCCACTGGTACATGTACATTAAAGTCACCCCTACTTACTTATTAGTTACACATCTTCCCTTAAATCGATATTCAGGGTACGGAAAAGTTAGTTATTTTTTTACGCCAAATTGGATTTTGGACAATTTAAAGGCGTTAATACTTTGCACGCATCAACGAGACACGCATGGGTGGAGATCCGAAAAACGTCGTCGTCGACGACGATGAAAACGAGAAAAACGCGGATTGGCGCAAAAATTTTACAGCTTTTGTCCGAAACAATCTTCCGTCCTCCTCCTCTTCATACTCTAATTCCTCTCTCGCCTTGCGCGAACTGATTTCCAATCCGCGGGTTGGTTTGCACTTCCAAGACATACAAAACAACCCGAACAAGTTCTTTGACGCGCATGAACTTCTCGCGAGAAGAAGTCCAGAGTTAGGCCCGGGGTTTTGGATTAGATTCACGGTGCATTTTAACCTGTTCGCGGGGACGGTTGTCGCGTTGGGGTCGCGAGAACATTTCGAGGTACTCGAGCGTGCCTCGGAGAAAGGGGAGATTGGCTGTTTCGCGCTCACAGAGAAATATGCCGGCGTGAATTCAGGTTTGGTGGTGGAGACGACCGCGGAGTACGACGAGAAGACGAAAGAGTTTGTTTTTAGCTCTAGTTCAGGTTTTGGGGCGAAGAAGAATTGGATTTCGCAAGGTTTAGTTGCGGAGTGGGCCGTTATCGTTGCCCGGTTGGTGATGTACGGGAAAGACATGGGTCCGCACGCGTTTTTGTGTCGAGTGAGAGAGGAAGGGACGAAGGAGGTGAAGAGAGGCATAATTTTCGGGAATATGGGAACGAAGACGATTGGAAACGATTTAGATAACGCGTGGATAGAATTCGATGGGTTTCGTTGTGGAAGAGGGTGTTTGTTGAACAGATATGCGGACGTGCAAGAGAGCAACGGTGCGTACGTAAGAAAAGGAGGAGACGTGAATCAAATGAGCGCGATCGGGCAGCGTCTGTTTACGGGAAGAATTGCAGTTGCAAAAGCGGCGTTGACGTTTTGCGAGGAAGTGTTTGAACACACGAAGAAGTATTCAGATGCAAAATTATGCGCCATGCGAGGGACTAATAAGACGTTGTCACACGTGCCGCAGTTGAAAGCGTTGTACGAGGAAGCCGAAAACAGATTGAAAAAGGTGGATGCATTCGTAACGTTTTGTAAGAAGCGTCTGTCGCAAGTGTTGAAAGTTCGCGAAACACCCTCGGTAGAGTTGCAAACGGCCATCGCGGTGTGTAAAATTCGCGCGGTGGAAACCGCCATCGAGTTGACATTTCGATTGAAGCAAGAGGTTGGATCGTACGCGTTAATGGACGAAGCGAGTTTTAAGAACAGCGATTTTTTGCAGTGTTGCAAATTTGCAGAAGGAGATTCGAGGATTTTATCGCAAAAGTTAGCCCGGGACGCGTTTTCTGGCTTTTTGAAACAAAATTCGGCTCGATCGATTCGCGAGGCGTCCATATGCGAAAGCATTCGGAGACAGATCCAAAAGTATAAGGAGGATCGGGGCGGGAAATATAACAAAATTGACGCGTGGGATAGCTGTTGGGAGGACGTTTATGAACTAGCAAATGCAATTTGCGATCGCGTGATGAGAGAAAATGATTTCGAAGAAGCAGACGAGTATGGTGAAAAAGGCAACAAAAGCGGTAATTTTACAAAGAGCAATCCATCGCTCGTCTCTCGTTTGTGATACAAAATAAACATCCGTGTGGGGATGGTCATTTTGTAATGTATATGTATTTTGTATGCGGTGCTGCGTTGTAATGCTACTACAATTCTCTAATATCGTCTGCTATGTTTCCTATCTTCTCTGTCTCTCGAGCGACTTCGGTCGCGTCGTCTGTGGTGATCCTTCTCCTTTCTACGCTCTTTGCGATCTCGCGACCGACTTCGCGATCTATCTCTTCTTTTCTTTTCTTTACGTCGTCTTCTCTCGCGATCGTCGTCCTCATCGTCTCTGCTACGACGGTAATGATTGTCGACATGATCGTAGGACTTTCTGTTATCATTAGGATTATTATGATAATGTTGATAGCCTCCTCTACTACCGCCGCCTCCTCCTTTCACCTCCAACGTTCTGTTGTTTGATTTCCAATCCGCACCCCCTCCGCCTCTCTTTGCGTTTGCCGCTTTCGCCATGTCGTCTTCTGTTCCTCCTTTTTTCCCAAATTTTCTAAAGTTTTTCCACAAACCGTGCATGCTCTGACTAAAATCTACGTGTATTCGTCTGTCATCGATTAACGCGTTGTCCATCTTGAAGTAGGCAGCCTCACACATCTCCTTCGTCTCGAAATTAATAAACGCATAACACAGAGAATCCCCCGTTCGTCGATCTCTGATCACGTCGCAACTCGTGACCTTCCCAAACCGACTAAAAATAATCTCCAAATCTTCGTCCGTGGTCACTGGATTTAATTTGCAGACGAACAAACTCTCCTCCGGCGGCTTCGCGTCCACGTCCGGCAAATCCCCAATCATCTCCAAAACCACCGCCCTGGACCTCGCCTCCTGTTCTCTCGTCTTCTTCTCCAGCTCGATCTCGTCCATCTCCTGCACGGCTTCCGCATCGAAATCATCCTCTAATCTATCGTCCGGTATCGACCTGTCCACCTTAGGACTCTCGTCCGGCGCTTCCGGCATCCCTTCCGGATCGTCGAACGGGTCGTCTAAAACCATCGTATGTTTAATCCGAATATTTTGCCAAGGCCGCCCGTTCTCGTCGCAGTACGCCTCGTTTATGCGCTGCAAAACATCCAACCCTTCCATCACGCGACCGAAAATCGTGTGCTTCCCGTCTAAATCCGGAACCGAATCTCTCGTCGTTATCAAAAACTGCGACTGGTTCGTATCTTCTCTCCCAAAGTTCGCACACGAAACCGTTCCAATCTGGTCGTGTTTCAATCGATGGTTCTGTTCCTTATCCACGGTAATCTCGTCCGCGAAAAATCTCCTCTCCTTCTTCTTCTTCTTCTCCTCCTCATCACCTGACGCCTCGTTCCCATCCTCGTCTTTTGTCTTCAGCATGCCGTAAATCGACTCCCCGCCTTCCCCGGTGTTGGACGGATCCCCGCTTTGCACCGCGAAATCTCTCTGCACCGAGAAGAATTTACAGTCGTTGTAATACTTCAACTTGCACAGTTTGAGAAAGTTCAGCGAAGCTTTGGGACTTTCCTCGGTGAACAAATCGATCACGAGCTCGCCTTTGCTCGTTTCCAGGAGCACCGACATGATGATGGGTTTGTCCTTTTATTTTCTTCGCGCGTTTCGTGCGTTGCGAGTGACGGCGGATTTGAAGATTTTTGTTATTTTTCCAATTGGAACTCTATTAGCTCTCTTCACACTTCTCTCTCTCATACAACCGAGGTAACACTCGTTTCGATCGACGAAGAAAAAACGAAAAGAGAGAGCGTCCCTGTTTCTTCATAAACCCACGAACAGAGATCTCGCGCTACGACAGAAAACGACAGTAAAGGGAAGCGTTTCTGCCCGTTCTCTTGCTTTTAAATAAATACATTTCTTTTACCTAATTTCTAAAACAAGAAGAGAGAGACATATGTCTGAAGTCCAACAACAATCTTCTCTCCATCGCGAGGAGCTCGAGCGCATGCTCTTCTTCGAAGAAGCTCGCCAGAGAGCCGAAGCTGATCACGCGCAAAACCCAACCGACGCGCACGTGTTGACCAGATGGGGCGGCGCGTTGTTAGAGCTCGCGCATTTCCGTCAAGGCATCGAGGCGGTGGAGATGATCGAACTCGCGGTGACGAAATTTAACGCCGCTTTGGAGATTGATCCGAAGAAGCACGACGCGTTGTGGTGCTTGGGGAACGCGCTGACGTCGCAAGGTTTCTTGTTCGCGGAGGCGGAAAAGGCCCAGGAGTATTTCGAGGAGGCGAAGTCGTGCTTTGAGAGAGCGGTGGCGGAAGAGCCGGAGAATGAGATATACAAAAAAGCGTTGGAGATGACGGAGAAAGCGCCGAGTTTACACGCCGAGTTGCAGAATCAGCTGGCAGCGCAGCAGAGAGCGCAAGAAGCGGCGCAACAGTACGAAAGAGGGCAACAGAATGCGAGCGGTGGGGGTGGTAGCACTAGAGAGGGCGGGGAGCAAGAGGACCCGGACGCGTTTTACTATTCGATGTTAGGTTGGGGCACGTTCGCCGTCGTCGCGACGAGTTGGTTGGTGATGATGAACGTACAAGCGGCCAGAGCGCAGACGTGAGATGAAGAAGAAGAACGATGGAAACACTCGCATCGACGGACGGAGAATTCAGAGAATAAGATTGCGTGTACACATAAAAACGTTGTCATCTTTTAATAAAAGAGTTGTGAACTACTATTATTACGCTTTCGCAAAACCTCCACCACCCCAAATCGAGAACACACTCTCTCGGGAAAAATTTTCAAAAATTGCACGACAAAAACTTTTGCATGCGCGCGTTCTCTATCAGAGCGCCAACATCAGCAGCAGCAGCAAAAACAACAACAACCGCACTCATCAAACTCGTCGTCGCGCGTTCGTCGAGAAGACCACAAAATCCGAGCGAAAGCAGGAGCGCTCTCGCTTCT
>Ga0181561_10000310_pt1 | contig 39599 bp, 37 predicted proteins | sample 011ome_19_FD_133760 | JGI IMG/M metagenome (GOLD analysis project Ga0181561, IMG submission 133760) | Coastal salt marsh microbial communities from the Groves Creek Marsh, Skidaway Island, Georgia - 011510BT metaG (megahit assembly) | ecosystem: Environmental > Aquatic > Marine > Intertidal... | reverse complement strand
CCATCGCGCTGTCGAATACCGGCATTGCCACCTCGGGGGATTACCGGAATTATTTTGAGGTTGAGGGGGTGCGCTACTCGCATCTTATTGACCCGCGCACGGGTTATCCCATTCGTCATGATCTGGTGTCGGTAACGGTGATCCACCCTTCGACAGGGATCGCTGATGCCTGGGCGACGGCCCTCGCGGTTATGGGCTATGAGTCAGCTATGGCCCTCGCAGAGGCCCGGGACCTGCCAATTTATGTGATTAGACGCACCGGTGATACGCTTACGCCTAGCTGGAGCACAGCGTTTAACCGATACGTGCCTTCGGGTGCGTGAGTCCTTTGGATCTACGAGGAGTCGCTTGTGATATTTGTCGTTAGTTTGCTCGTCTTTATGACAATAGTGGCCGCGATGTCCGTGGGTGTCATGGCGGGGAGGGCCCCCATCAGCGGTTCCTGTGGCGGCGTTGGCAAACTCGGTATCGATCAAAAATGCGAGTTATGTGGTGGCGACCCTCAGGTGTGTGAAACCCAGACCCGATCCAAGGGCGATGTCGATGTTGAATTCCATGACCCCACGAAGTCATAAGCAGCTGTAGTGACTCGATTGTGAGCTGCCCGTGATTCTCGATTTAATCCTCCGCTATGCCCTTGGAGGACGTCAGCATGGTTTTACCTTGCTGGTGGCTCGGGTTTCGCTGCTGGGTATGGTGTTGGGTGTCGCCAGTCTCATTGTCGTTTTGTCGGTGATGAATGGTTTTTCTTCAGAGCTGCATCGCCGCATCTTGTCGGTAACGCCGCACTTGACGCTGTCGGTGAAAAGCCCCGACGGTGCGCTACTTCAGGAGGTAAGCGATTTCCTTGCAAGCCAGAGTGAAGTCAAGTCATCCGCGCTGTTACTGGAAGATATGCTGCTACTTACCCACAACACGCAACAGCACGGTGTCCGCGTGGCAGGACTTAGCACCGCTGGTTTTAGCGGGGTGACCGCGCTGGCTGACCATATAGCGGAGGGTAGTCTCGAGGCTGTATCGCAGACGGCTTTTTCGGTGGTATTGGGCCGCGGTGTGGCACAGAGGCTGGGTGTGAGGGTGGGAGATGAGGTGACGGCAGTCTTGCCCACGTTATCGATCACGCCGGCAGGGGTGTTCCCCCGTCAGCGTCGCCTTCAAGTCGTTGCGGAATTCGAAGTCGGTTCAAGTCTTGATGCGCAACAAGCCTTTGTTTCCCTCGATACCGCACGACGTTTGTTTGCCCGCGATATCGATAGCCTTCAGGTGGCGCTCCACGATCGGGGCCACGTGGATACAGTGATAGGCCGCGTCGCGAATCGCTTCGGAGAGTCGGTCGATGCCAGTGGTTGGCAGCAATCTCAGGGTTCTTTGTTTACGGCTATACGGATGGAGAAAATAACCGTTGCTCTGCTGTTGATGGCGGTCGTGGCGGTGGCCGCGTTCAATATCGTGTCGACTTTAACGATGTCAGTAACCGAAAAGGCGCGAGATATCGCTGTGCTGCGGGTCATCGGTATGCCTCGGTCACAGCTCATGTGGATCTTTATGGGATATGGGGGGGTGCTGGGAGGAATCGGTATTGGCGTCGGTGCAATCTTAGGCGTTGGTTTGGCGCTCCACGTTGCCGATATTGCGATTTTTCTGGAACATTTTTTCGGCGCGCGATTATTCGATCCCTCAGTGTATTACATTGGTAGGCTTCCCTCCGAGCTTCAGTGGTTCGACGTTGTTGTAACGCTATCGGTCGCAGCTTTTCTCACCCTGGTTGCCACCCTATACCCCGCTTATCGCGCTGCAACCCTTCATCCAATGCAGGTTCTTCACGATGTCTGATGCAGTCATTTCATGCTCGGGCCTTGGCAAGGCGTTCCAGGACGGCGATCGACAAATCGAAGTCCTATCGGGTGTCGATTTCTCCCTTCGTGCTGGTGAGCGTGTGGCTATTGTCGGTCAGTCGGGATGCGGAAAATCGACGTTGCTCAATCTTCTCGGAGGCTTAGAGGTGCCGACCACGGGGCGAGTTTATGTCGCTGGAGAGGTGATGAGTGAGATGTCAGACCTGAAGCGCAGTCAGTGGCGTAACCAGCGGCTTGGGTTTGTGTTTCAGTTTCATCATTTGCTGCCAGAGTTTACAGCGCTAGAGGCGGTAGCGATGCCCGCGCGTATCGCGGGTGCCTCGAAGTCGCAAGCGAACCAGCTGGCGGCTAAGCTACTTGAGAGAGTTGGTCTGCAAGATCGGGGAGGGCACCGGCCTGCGGCGCTCAGTGGCGGAGAGCGCCAGCGTGTTGCCATTGCCAGGGCTTTAATCAACAACCCACGCTGTGTTTTGATGGATGAGCCAACCGGCAATCTTGACCCTGAGTCGGCGGCACAAATTCTTACCCTGATGGAGTCATTAGAGTGGGGGCAGACGGGATTTGTGGTGGTCACCCATGATCGGCAAGTCGCCAATCAAATGGCGCGCCAGTTAACACTGATCGACGGCCGTTTGGTGGGAGACCATGATGCGGTGGCGTGAGCGATTTGCTTTTGCTCGTCGTCAGGTGATGGATCCCGGGAGAGGCCTCTCGGTTTTTCTGTCACGACTTTCTATCTTCGGTTTAGTTTTTGCCGTGGCCATCTTGCTCGCTGTGATGTCAGTCATGAACGGCTTTGAACGTGAAATGGACGACAGGATTTTAAGTCTTGTTCCCCACGTTACCCAGCGTGGTTACGCCAGCGATGCTGAGTGGCGCGCTCAAAAGGAGCAGCTGGCGCAATTAGCGGGGGTCTCAAAGGCCGCGCTCTTTTACGAGAGAGAGGCGCTGTTAGTGCGAGGGCTAAAGGTTGAGGCCGCCAAACTCATGGGTCTTGAGGCGGCCAGTATCGCTGACTGGCAGCGATGGTCTCCCACAGAACCAAAGCGACTAGAGCAAAACGAGGTGCTTATTGGCTCCAGGCTTGCCGCGCGATTACAGGTCGGGGCGGGAGCGACGTTGCGCCTCCTGCTTCCAGAAGACGCCCTGCTTGCCAATCAAAGGACCCGCATAGCCGCGGTGAGGGTGGCGGGGCTATTGTCGACGCAGACAGAGCTCGACGAGGGATTGATTATCGGCCGCTTGCAAGACATCGCGGCATTTGGGTCTGAGGGTGCTTCGGCAAACGGATTGGCGTTGCAGCTAGACGATCTGTTTGCAGCCCCCGAGGTCCGATGGGGGTTGTATCAGTCATTGCCGGCGCATTTTTACTTAACCGACTGGACGGGCAGCCACGGTAATCTCTATCAGGCCATCCGTCTGTCCTCAGATTTAATTACGCTGTTGCTCACGACGATTATCGCTGTGGCCGCGTTCAATGTGGTGTCTTCCCTGATGTTGGTGATCATTGATCGGCGATCGGCGATCGCGATATTGCAGGTTATGGGCGCGTCCCGCAAAGACATAGCGTGGATATATCTTTTTCAGGGCGCCCTAATTGGTGTTCTCGGGGCAACGGTGGGGCTGACACTGGGTGGCGCCTTGGCCGTAATGGCGCCACAGCTTCTCGTCGCCATAGAAGGGGCGGTGGGGATTCAGCTTCTGAATACCGACGTTTACCCCCTCGCGTTTTTGCCCGTCGATATTAGACTTTCCGATATTCTGACGCTTTGGATTGTCTCGGTGTTTCTGTGTATCTCTTCAGCCCTCATTCCAGCCTATAGGGCCAGTAAGGTCCCTGTTGCACAAGCGCTGGCACTGGGCTCCGCCTGAAAAAATCTTCCCAGTGGTCGTCAGTAGGGATTCTTTCGACGTTTGGCGGCTCTTTTTTCCCATTGGTCAACCACTCGCCAACGCCATAAGAGGTCGATAGCGAAATATCCCAGCGTTGCAGCTGCGATTCCCATTAGAAGACAACCCAACAGGAAGGGTTCCCAAATGGCCCCCAGGCGCTCCCCGAACCAGCTCCAGGTCATTTCGAATTCGATCGGATTCACCGGGGTGTCGAGGATGGTCGCGCCAAGTTGATAGGCCGCAAAATAAATGACCGGCATCGTGAGTGGGTTGGTAACAAAAATTAAGGTCACGCTCAAAGGTAAATTGGCCCGCCAGCGAACTGCTACGATGGCGGCGATGAACATTTGCCCGGGAAGGGGAACCATGGCGCTAAACAGACCGATGGCGAAAGCTTTTGCCGTTGACGTCCGGTTGATATGCCAGAGATTGGGCTCATACACCCAATCTCCTAGTGGCCTCAGGGTGCGCATCGCTCGCAGCTTCTGCGGAGAGGGCGCAATTCTTTGAAACAACTTCCGGGGCATGTAGCGAATCAGTCCATTCGTGAGTAATCGGCTTTAGTGTTCATTGCCCGCCAAGAACGCCTTGAGATGTGTGGTATCTGGGCAGGTACGTGCTCTACTGCATCGCCGCAACCAGCGGTGTAATTATGACTGTTTTCATTTTTCAGCTCCATGTGACTTGCTACCAGATTATGCCGTGAGTAGCGCATGAACGTGCTTTATTTCATGCGTCTATGGCGATGCTTTTGGTGTCGTCAGGGCGCCCGTTCACGGCGCTCAGCTCCGGGAATTTGGGTGTTGCTGGGCATGGTCACCCCGCTCGCTTTACCGGAGGTGACCCTGGGGTTGGTATTAGCCGTCGGGGTGTTCATCCTGTTCGCGCTGGCACCAATCCGGCAGCTTGCCTATTTGGGTGTGGGGTTGGTGTTGGGTGGGATTGCCTCTTTGTTAGCGTCCATTTCTGCGCCAAACCCTGCCTGTGACGGCGAGGTCATGATGGTTATGGGCGCTATTGACCAGTTGCCCTTCGAGGTTTGGGGGTGGGAGGGTGAGACGCGATGGTCGACAAGACTGCGCGTCGAGGCCACGATTCCCTCATCCTGCGGTGATCTCTCGCGGGTTCAAGTGAGTGTTCCTCAGCCACTTAATGCCGCCGATCTGGGTAGGCGCGTTGTTGCTCTGGGCACATTTTCTATCACGGGTTCCCAATGGAGCCGCGGCAGGCCGCCAGAGCAGGCCAATGCGATGGCACAAGGCCTGGGTGGACGGTTGTGGGCCAAGCACCTCGATACCTTGAGCGGAGATCCTCCTTGGCTTGACGGGATCCGTGGGGGGCTTGCCCACCGCATCGATACGGCGATCGTGCCGATACGGGTGAAAGGGTTGTTACTTGCCCTCACCGTCGGTGACGGCAGTCGGCTTCCAACACAAGATTGGAGAAATTTTAGGGCATTGGGCATCACCCACGCGTTGGTGATTAGTGGCCTGCACGTGGGCCTGGTTTACGGCGCAGTGTGGTGGCTCGGTCGCCGGCTTGTGCTTAGCGTGTGGCCAAGGATGCTGTTACACCGTGATTACTCGGTCTTGCTCGCCTGGGGCTGCGCAGGGGCTTATGCCATGTTGGCGGGTTTCACGGTACCCACGCAGCGGGCGCTCCTCATGCTGAGTGTATTGGTGTTGGTCACGCTGGCCGGCTGGCGAACGACCCCGCTAAGGGCCTTGCTGACGGCCGCCGTTATGCTTGTTGCCGCTCAACCTTTTTCAGTGTTGGGTCCCAGCTTTTGGCTAACGGTATCGGCGACGGGATTGTTGCTTGTTATTCACACGGTTCTCACGGGGTGTCACCTTTTCCGTGTTAGAGGGGTGTTCATTAAGGCCGTACTTGGGCAGAGCATGCTGGTGTTTGGGCTGATGCCGTTGGTAGCCCTGTGGTACTCACCGGCAGGTGTTGTCGCCATTGCGGCTAATTTACTTTTGGTCCCGCTGCTGTCTCTCACCGTGATACCCGCAGCGCTGATAGCAGCACTCGCTACCGTATTCGCCAGTGAGCCCATCTTGTCCTCGCGCACACCGATTGTATGGCAACCCGCACAAGGGTTTTCGCGCCTGTGGTTTGGCCTGCTCGATGAGACCCGGTGGCACCTAGGGGCCGAGCAAGAGCCAGAAACTGCCCTCGGTAGGGCTTTGGCATTGCAAGTGTCGTCCGGACTCCAGAAGTCGGCTCGGCGCGACAAAACCTCATCCAAATTCAGTCTTACCGTACTCGATGTTGGGCAGGGGCTGTCGATTCTGGTTCGGGTCGACGGTAACACCATTCTCTACGATACCGGTGATGGCCATGAACACGGATTCACACAGGCGGATCGAGTCATCTTGCCGTTTCTGCGACATCAAGCAGTGAGTGCGATTGATTGGCTTATTCTCAGTCATGGCGATAGAGATCATATTGGCGGTGTGGATGTGCTGCTCGATGCTATGCCAGTCGCTAAGGTCTATGGGCATGGTGGGTTGAGTTGTCGGCCCGGACAGGAGATATCCCTCGGTGGATCAGCGCGCCTGCGATTTCTTAACGGTGATCTTTCCGCCCTTGGAGTGGTTCCTTCGGCTGAGAGTGACAACGACGTGTCCTGTGTGGTGCTGATCGAATATCTTAACTATCGATTTCTCTTGATGGGGGATGTCGAGCGCAGTCGGGAAAAAGCGCTGGTGCGTTTCTGGCGAGAGGAGCTCTCAGCCAACGTGCTGATCGCCGCACACCACGGCAGCAACACATCGTCCTCAGCCACTTTTTTAAAGTGGGCAAAGCCAGATTACGCGGTGTTTAGTGCCGGTAGGGGCAACCGCTTCGGCCATCCGGCAGCGACCGTGGTTGACCGCTTTGCCGAACGTAATACCACGATGTTAAACACCGCGGTTGATGGAGCAATCACCTTTACTATAGAGGGCAGCGCTCTCACGATAGCAACGATGCGCGATGGCACTATTCCCTATTGGCTTAGGGTTCCCTGACTGGGGTCAGAGCCATGTGAAGGGTATACTTTGAGGGAAAAAGGAGGAATGCGCATTGCTGGATTTACTGATGGCAGGTGGTTGGACGATGCCCTTCATTGTCGCCGGCTCGGTCATTGCGATGGCGATCGTTATAGAGCGTTCGTTGGCCCTCAAACCCGCGCGAATCGCGCCTCCTCATTTGTTGGCTGGGGTATGGCAACAATTGAAAGCGGGGGAGCTCGACGCCACTCGTCTAAAACAGCTTCGTCAGGGTTCCCCTCTTGGCGCCATCCTGGCGGCGGGGCTTGCCAATCACGTTCAAGGCCGTGACATTATGAAAGAGAGCATTCAGGAGGCGGCAGGTCATGTGATTCACGACCTTGGTCGCTATCTGAACACGCTTGGGACGATTGCCGCGGTGACGCCATTACTCGGACTTCTGGGTACTGTTGTTGGCATGATCCGTGTTTTTACCGAGATCACGGTGCAGGGAACGGGGAATGCCAATGCGCTGGCGGGCGGTATCTCCGAGGCCTTGATTACCACCGCTGCAGGCTTGGCCGTCGCCATTCCATCCCTCGTGATGCACCGCTATTTTACGGGTAAGATTGACGCGATTGTTGTCGGTTTGGAGCAGGAGTCAATCAAATTGGTTGACGCGTTGCATGCAGGCAACAAAAAAACTGAGTACGACTTGTGAGGTTTCGCCGTCAGCACCGTGATGAGTTAGGCATCAATCTGACGCCATTAATCGATGTCGTTTTTTTGCTTCTTATTTTTTTTATGGTGTCGACTAGCTTTACCCGAGCAACACAGCTCGCAGTGAACCTGCCTGAGGCGGAGGGCGTGGCTTCCAGCCAGTCCTCGGAGTCGCTGGAACTGCTTATCCGGGCCGATGGCTTTATGACCTTGAATGGCAAACAAATAAGCAACGACCATTTGGCGCTCAGGGAAGCAATGGAGGTTGAGGTCGCAAAAAGTGGACAAACCTCACTGACAGTGGCGGCCGACGGTGAGGCGGCCCACCGGTATGTGGTCAGCGCGCTTGACGCTGCGGAAGTGCTCGGTTTTGAGCAGGTCACTATCGCCACTCAGACGCCTGAACAATGATAGATTCGGAGAAAACGAACGGCCAAGGCGATTTGGTGCTTTATAAGCGCCTGCTTGGTTATGTGGTGCCACACACCCTTGTGTTTGTGGTCAGCGTCGCTGGTTTCCTAATCTATTCACTCGGCAATGTGCTGCTCGCCGATCTGACCCAATTTCTTCTGGACTCGCTCGGGGAATCTACACCGGTGTCTCTGGGCCTAGTCGCGAGTGCCGCACACTGGGTGTGGCCACCAGGCGACAAAGGTGCCCTCGATTATGCACGGCTTGCAGTGCCGATCGCCGCTTTGGTTTTGTCGTTCGGTCGTGCGATGGGTTATTTCGTCGGCAATTACTTTATGAATATCGTCGCAAGATCGGTGATTCATACTCTGCGTACCGAGCTCTTTGGCACCTTGATGCGCGCCCCAAAAGCCTACTACGACAAGCACAGCACTGGGACGTTGATCAGCAAGCTGACGTTTAATGTTGAGCAAGTCTCGGGTGCGGCGAGCGATGCGCTAAAAGTTATTCTCAGAGAGGGACTAACCATTGTTGCGCTTGTGTCATACATGTTGTATCTCAATTGGAAGCTGAGTTTGATCTTTTTTGCCGTCGCGCCGGCGATCGGTTTGGTGGTGGTGATTGTCGGCCGTCACTTTAGACGGTACAGCCGGCGCATACAGGATTCGATGGGCTCAGTGACGCAGGTAAGCGGCGAGTCTTTGGGCGCCTTTGACGTGCTGCGTATTTTCGGTGGTGAAAGCAACCAGATTAAGCGGTTCGACAATGCGAGTTTTTTTAACCGCAACCAGAGCCTAAAGCTGGCTTTGGTTGAGGCCATATCTACACCCGTCATTCAAACGTTGCTTGCGTTCGCTCTTGGGGCGCTGTTCTGGTTCTCGCTGGATCCCACAATCCTTGCTGGTTTTTCGGCGGGCTCGCTAGTGGCGTTTATTACGGCAGCGGCACAGCTGGGTAAGCCCGTAAAAACCCTGAGTGGCATACAAAGTATTGTTCAGCGTGGACTGGCCGCTGCGGAGGACGTGTTTGCCCAGCTGGACACGCCCAGTGAAGTAGATCGTGGCACGACGCCTATGGGTCGAGCGCGTGGTTTTATCGAGATTGAAAACCTGAGCTTTCGGTATCCTGGCGCGGAAACTCAGGCGCTCAAAAACGTATCATTTCAGATTGCCCCTGGAGAGACCGTGGCATTGGTGGGGCGCTCTGGCAGTGGCAAGTCGACGCTCGCACAGCTCTTACTCCGGTTTTACGCGCCGGATGCAGGCGAAATCAGGTTAGATGATTTGATCATTGACGAATATCGTCTTCGGGATTACCGGCGCCAGTTTGCCGTGGTATCGCAGGCGGTTGAACTGTTCAGCGATACCGTGCGCAATAACATCGCCTTTGGCTCCCTGAGTGACGCGAGCTACGATGACGTAATCGATGCGGCGCGTTGTGCCCATGCGATGGAGTTTATCGAGCGCCTGCCTGCGGGTTTGGATACTGTGCTCGGTGATCAGGGCGCGGGTCTTTCCGGGGGACAGCGTCAGCGGTTGGCGATCGCCAGAGCGCTTCTTAAAAAAGCGCCCGTCTTGATTTTGGATGAAGCGACATCGGCGCTCGACGGTGAGTCCGAGCGTGCGGTGCAAGAAGCGCTTGAAGCTGGGCCCGATCAACGCGCCACTTTAGTTATCGCCCACCGGCTGTCAACGATCGAAAATGCCGATCGGATTATTCTTCTCGATCAAGGTCAGATCTTGGCCCAGGGCTCCCATAAGGAATTGCTCGCCACGAGCGCGCTCTACGCCAGCATGTATCGGCAGGGTACAACCGAGGGCTAATGGCCTTGCAGGGGGTGCTGATGCAGCGACTCGAGCACGGTGTGACCCGGGCATGGTATCGCGGCGCGTGGTGGCTGTGGCTGTTGTGGCCGCTAAGTCTTGTCGTCTCCTGGGTGGTCGTCAGGCGTCGACGGCGATTTCTGAATGATCCTCCGGCTGCATTGGTGAAGCCCGTTGTGGTTGTTGGGGGTATTACAGTCGGGGGGTCGGGGAAAACGCCGATCATTTTGGCGTTGATTCAGGCACTGAGAGAGAAAGGCAAAACAGTGGCTGTGGTGAGTCGGGGTTACGGTAGGACCGCCAGTGATGGGCCGTTGTTTGTGACTTCTGATCTTTCCGCCGCGCTTGCGGGGGACGAGCCGCTGTTGATAGCGCGCATGACGGGTGTTCCGGTCGTGGTCGACAGTGATCGAAGGAGAGCGGTTGAGGTCTTACTCGCAAAGCACCCGGTCGACATGGTGTTGTCCGATGACGGGCTTCAGCATTACAGCATGCCTCGAAGCTTTGAGGTGGTTGTCCTGGATGCTGATCGGGGATTGGGTAACGGCCGATTACTCCCGATGGGCCCCTTGCGGGAGCCGCGGTCTCGTTTGAGGACGGTTGACTGGGTCTTGGAGCGCAACGGAGACAACCCGGATACAAGATTCATCTATGAGCCTGCGTGCCTAAGACATCACAACACCGGCGCTGCGTTAGGGGTGGCCGAAGCCGCTATTGCCTGGCAGGGTAGGGCCATCGCCGCTGTAACCGCTTTGGGTCAGCCCGAGCAGTTCTTTGGCCAACTTACCTCTCTTGGATTTATACCAACAACGCGAGCTTTGGGAGATCATCAAATGATCGGGTCGCAGGATTTGGCTGATCTCGATGCACAAGTCGTTATCGTCACCGACAAAGATGCAGTGAAATTGGCCTATGATAGCGACGAGAGAATTTGGGTGCTGGAAATCAATGCGACGATTCCCGCGCCTTTGGTCGACAGCATTGTTTCATTGATTGAAGCCGAGGCCTGAGATCCTATGTTTCACATTGTGATACCCGCCAGATACGGATCGACGCGTTTGCCCGGTAAAGCGTTGGTTGATATTGCCGGTAAACCAATGGTGTGGTGGGTTTGGCAGCGAGCACTGGGCACGTCAGCGGCTTCAGTTATCGTTGCAACCGATCATGAAGAAATAGCCGCCGTTATGACGGACTTTGGGGCCGATGTGCAAATGACGAAAGCCACGCACCCCTCAGGTACGGATCGACTAGCAGAAGTGGTAGAGCTGCGGGGTTGGGCGGATGACACGGTGGTGATTAATCTGCAAGGGGACGAGCCCTTGATGCCCGAGAGTAATATTCACCAGGTGGCGACTGAGCTGAGCAATCATCCCAGCGCGAGCATTGCTACTCTAGCCGAACCTATCAAAAGTGCGGCGCAGTTTGCCGACCCTTCCGTGGTGAAGGTTATTGTTGATGCGCGAGGTAACGCACTTTATTTCTCGCGGGCGCCTATCCCCTTTTCCAGAGAAGGATCTCGCCATACTGGCCCACACGATAGCCCGGACGACATCGCTGCTGCTCAGCGTCATGCGGGCCTCTATGCCTATCGTGCTGGCTTTCTCAGGCAATTTGTTACCTGGGAGCAAGCACCAATAGAGCGGCGTGAGTCCTTGGAGCAGTTACGTGCGCTTTACCAGGGGTGTCAAATTCGCGTCGTCACAGCTGCGGAATCGGTGCCCCCAGGGGTTGATACCGAAGCCGATTTGGCGGTCGTTAGACGGATTTTGGATGTCTAGTGCTGCAGAGAATGGCCAGAACGATGCACCGTATCTGAAAAATACGTTGCAGCTTCGCTCGCAGGCGGCGCGTGTGGCCACGGCGAGTTCGACTGAAGATATATCCCGGGCCACGCGTATTGCTACGGATGCCGGCTTAGCCTTAGTTCCCCTTGGGGAGGGAAGCAATGTCGTTTTACCCGAGTATTTGAATGCCCTTGTTGTAGCCATAAAGAGCATGGGGATAAAGCTGCTGAAGGACGATGGGCGGCGTGTCCGTGTCCGCGTTGCGGCTGGTGAAAATTGGCATACCTTCGTGCGTTGGAGTGTCGACAACGGGCTTTATGGCCTTGAAAACTTAGCGCTGATTCCAGGGACTGTGGGCGCTGCCCCGGTGCAAAATATTGGTGCTTACGGTGTCGAGGTGTGCGACCGGGTAGTGGGGGTCGAAGTCGTGAGCATGGCCTCTGGTGAGGTGGCCTATCTGGACAATCAGGCCTGCGGCTTTGCCTACCGCACAAGCATCTTCAAAGATATTGCGCGACGAGAGTGGATAATTGCATCGGTCGACTTCCAATTGGACCGTGAGGCCTTGATTCAGCGTGATTATCCCACGCTAGCAGAGCGACTGCCCGCTACCGTGGTCACCCACCGCGACGTGATGGAGGCGGTTATCAGTCTTCGTGGGGAGCGTCTGCCGGATCCAGAGAGAGAACCTAATGCAGGCAGTTTTTTTAAAAACCCGCTAGTGTCGAGCGAGGTAGCCGAGGCCCTCGTGAAAAGGTACCCCGACGTGCCCGTCTTTAACCAGGGAGATGCGACTAAGCTGTCTGCTGGGTGGATGATTGAACGCTGCGGCTGGCGAGGCAGAGAGATTGGCGGCGTGGGCATGTCTCAACGCCACGCACTGGTGCTGATCAATCACACCGCTCAAACAGCAGCCGAGGTGTTGGATTTTGCGCAGCACGTTCAACGCGATGTGTTTAATGAATTTGGCATCCAGCTCGGGATTGAGCCAGATGTTCTCGTCTAAGGGTTCGCTAAGTACTATGGCTACTTTCGACGCTAAAGCTTTTTTGCAAACTCTCACGACCCGTCCTGGTGTCTATCAAATGTACGCTGAGGATGGGGAGCTCTTGTATGTGGGTAAAGCAAAAAATTTAAAAAACCGCGTCAGCAGTTACTTTAGGGCCTCGGGTTTAACGGCAAAAACCATGGCCTTAGTGAACCGCATTCGCGACATTCAGGTGACCGTGACCTCGACTGAGGTCGATGCCTTGCTCTTAGAACACAACTTGATCAAGGAGCATCGGCCCCCCTACAACATCGATCTGAAAGACGATAAGTCTTACCCGTATATTTATTTGAGTACCCAAGACCGTTGGCCGCGGCTTGCATTACATCGCGGTCCCAAGCGCCGCAAAGGCGAATATTTTGGGCCGTATCCCAGTGCGGGTGCGGTTCGTTCGACACTGCATTTACTGCAAAAAGTGCTCAAGGTTCGCCAATGCGAGGACAGTTACTTTAGCAACCGTTCCAGACCGTGTTTACAGTACCAAATTGGTCGATGTAGCGGCCCCTGTGTCGGCCTAGTGAGTGACCAAGAATATGGCGAACAGGTAGAGAAAACCGAGCTGTTTCTGAGAGGGAAGTCGCAAACGCTGATGGCCAGGTTGGCTGACGAGATGGAGCAGGCTTCCTCGGCGCTTCGCTTTGAGGAGGCTGCTGAGCGACGCGACCAACTTTCTCATTTGCAAAAAGTACAGTCTGTGCAGGGTATTGAAGGCACCCGTGGAGACCTCGATGTGTTTGCGGCGACGTCGGCGCAGGGCAGCACCTGTGTACAGGTGCTTTTTATTCGGGAAGCCCGTGTGCTCGGGAGTCGAAGTTACTATCCGCCGTTTAAGTTAGATGAGTCACCGAGCGCTGTATTAGAAGCGTTTCTGCCGCAGTTCTATCTCTCAGGTAGAAATACCGTTCCCCCTGAAATTATTGTCAACGAGCTACCCGAGGGGGCGGCGGTGTTGGGTGAGGCTCTGTCTCTTCATAGCAAGCGCAGGGTGGTGGTGCGGCAGCGCGTCAGAGAGGCGAGGGCGCGATGGCTTCAGATGGCGCAGCAAACTGCCGATACCAACTTGCACGCGCACCTCAGCGGCAAGCAGACCATGGCGGGGCGCTTGGAAAGCTTGCGGCGCGAGCTGGAGTTGGACACCCTGCCCGCACGGATGGAGTGCTTTGATATTAGCCATAGTTCGGGCGAGGCCACGGTCGCCTCTTGTGTTGTGTTCGATAACACAGGGCCGCGTAAGGCAGATTATCGGCAGTTCAACATCAAGGGGACCAAAGGAGGAGATGATTACGCTGCAATGCAGCAGGCCCTGGAGCGCCGCTACAAGCGGCTTATTGCGGGTGAGGGGCAGATGCCCGATATCTTGTTTATTGACGGTGGCAAGGGGCAGGTAGCGCAGGCCATGGAAGTGATGGCGATGTATGACATCTCATCGGTACGGGTTGTCGGGATCGCGAAGGGCACGACACGAAAAGCTGGGTTTGAAACCTTGATTGATGGAGAGACTGGCAGAGAATCGGTGTTGCGTGGCGATAATCCGGCGTTGCATCTAATTCAGCAGATAAGAGATGAGGCCCACCGATTTGCCATCACTGGGCATCGCGCCCGGCGCGGTAAGGCGCGGAAGACCTCTACCTTAGAAGGGATCCCCGGCGTCGGATCCAAGCGTCGCCGCGACCTATTACGTCATTTTGGCAGTGCCGGGGCGGTGTCGGGGGCCAATGTGGAGGAGCTGAGAAAAGTCGAAGGCATCAGCTCGACGTTGGCGCAAACCATTTACGATTATCTGCATACCATTCAGGACTAAAAGACCCGGAAGCAGAATCATTCAGGGGTTTCTCGGCGCGGCCCCCTATGCGACACTCCAACGCTGAGGTCGGAGTCTGCTGTGCCGCTGAATTTACCTAACATCTTGACGTTGATGCGCGTCGCCGCGATTCCCTTGCTGGTGATTGTTGCGGGCTTTCCTCATCCTTTAGGCACGTTGGTGGCGGCGGCTATCTTTGGTCTGGCGGCGATTACCGACTGGATCGACGGCTGGCTGGCACGTCGTTCGGGGCAAATGACAGCGTTTGGCGCCTTTCTCGATCCCGTGGCGGATAAGCTGATTGTCGCCACGGCGCTGGTGCTGTTAACGGACCGGTTTGATCACTGGCTTATCACGGTAGCCGCCTGTGTCATCATTGGCCGGGAGATCGTCGTTAGTGCGCTCAGAGAGTGGATGGCCCAGGTCGGTCAAACGGCCGCGGTGAAAGTGTCGCTGATCGCCAAGGTGAAAACTGCCATGCAAATGATCGCCATCAGTTTGCTGTTGGCGTTGACCCCGCTGACCGAGCCGCGATTTTTCTACTGGATAGGGGTGTTGATCCTATTGATTGCTGTGGTGCTGACGTTGTGGTCCATGGTGATCTACTTGCGGGCGTTCCTGACGGTGTTAAGACAACAAGAGAATGCTTGACGCCGCTCTGTAAGGCCTTAAAATCAAACGCATGCGGGTGTAGCTCAGTTGGTAGAGCGCGACCTTGCCAAGGTCGAGGTCACGAGTTCGAACCTCGTTACCCGCTCCAATCTTTAGGGTTGCGCTACAGTTGGCGATTCCTTATGACGCGCGTATACTGCGCGGCTCTCGCGCCTCGCTTGGTCATGGCATGGCTTTTGAGCGCGGTTTCTCAGGACAGTCAGTCCTCAAAGGCTCGGTGGCAGAGTGGTCATGCAGCGGATTGCAAATCCGTCTACGCCGGTTCGATTCCGACCCGAGCCTCCATTTTTATCGCAGTGTCTGCCAGATACGATTCACACCGAACAAAAACCACGTTACGACCACGCCCCACCACAACACAAAAAACCAGTCGTTTTTGTTGGTGCCGTTCCACTCCAGCCACTCAAATACAAATGCTTCAACGAACAGATCAAAAGAGAGTAGGGCAAAAAACCCAAAGACCCATAAAAGCAGGAAACGCAAAGTGCTCACTGTTTTCGTTGCCTTGAGCCCACTGAGTGCATGCTTAGAACGTATCGCCGATGTCTGATGATGAGAGGCGTATTAGGCGCGATGTCAAGACAGCCGCTTGGCGATTTACCACGGCGATGCGATAGTCGGGATCCGTAACCATCTTCAAGAAAGCATGGGCGGTCGGGTAGCGGGCGATGAAAATGCTGTCCCAGCGCTCATCACCTGGACCAATGACCGTAGCCTGGAATTCTCCGCGCCACACGATACTGCCACCGACGCGTTGAAAGATGGGGCCGCTGTCTACGCCGTAAAACTCATAGGCTTGAGCGCCACTAAGCGCTTCGCCCGCCCGTGGGTGATCTGTGGGATAGGTGGCTCGCTCCTTAAAGCGCAACATGTTGAGCATGTGGATGGGCTGATCGCGATCAAGATCTTTAAAAATCGCGAATTGCTGAGGATCAGGATCTACATAGGTGGAATCATCACTCATATCGATGTCCCTGCTCTTTTACCTTGACGAGGTGTAAGATGACATAATTCGTTTCTGGGCGCATCTCCCTGTTGGGCGCGTCGTGTAATGAGGAGTGTATTGGTGGACAGCTTTCTTAACGAGCAGCTTAACGCCCACCGACGGGTGATCGATGCCCTCGAGGTAGAGTTAGCCTCCGTTGATACCGCAATTTTGCTGTGCGTAAAAGCGCTGAATGCCGGGCACAAAATTTTGCTTTGTGGCAACGGCGGATCGGCAGCCGACGCCCAGCACATCGCGGCAGAATTAGTCGGCCGCTTCGTGCATGACCGGAAGGCCTTGCCTGCTATCGCACTGACCACGGACAGCTCGGCTTTAACAGCAATCGGCAATGATTATGGTTTTGATGATATTTTTTCGCGGCAGGTCGCGGGATTAGCGGCGGCAGGCGATGTCCTGATTGCCATTTCCACCTCAGGTAATTCGGCGAATATCCTGGCGGCGTGCGCTGCGGCGCAGGAAGCAGGGTGTCACGTCATTGGGCTGAGCGGGAAAGGGGGTGGTGCCCTGCATGGGGTGGTTGATGTCAGTGTCGTTGTCCCCTCAGACGTAACAGCTCGAATACAGGAATGTCATATTCTCGTTGGGCACCTACTGTGCGAGGGTATTGAACGCGGTCTCGGGCTGACTTAGGGCCTTTTCCGATGCCAGATCCCCACGCGAGGCCAGCGGCTTTTCTTGATCGAGACGGCGTTATCAATGCAGATCATGGCTATGTCGCCAATTGGGGTGACTTCGAGTTTATGCCGGGTGCTGAGGACGCCTTGCGGGGACTCAAATCATTGGGCTTCTGCCTTGTCATTGTCACCAATCAATCAGGCATAGGGCGCGGATATTACACTGAGACCGATGTCGACAAGCTGCATCAGACACTGATCGCCCACTGTGCAGCGATGGGGGTTGAGATCGCGGGAATCTACTATTGCCCTCACCACCCCTCAGAGGCTAAAGGCGACTATTTGCAACTTTGCGAGTGCCGCAAACCGGCTCCCGGGATGCTGCTCACAGCATCCAAAGAGCTCAATATCGACCTTGATGTGTCCATCATGGTGGGAGACAAGCCTTCAGACATGGAGGCCGCACAACGAGCTGGGGTTGGCAAGCGGTTTCAGGTGACTCAAGGATCCGCCGACGCTGACGTGATAGCGGTGGCATCCCTCCTTGAGGCGGTGGACTATTTGCGGGGCTGACACCTACCCCAGCTGCTGGCATAGACCGTGCATTTTTACGCGCCCACTAGCCAGATTTTCCCAATACGCTACGGGGATTGATCCCTTACAATGGCCCAAAAGCAAGGGCGTAAACATCTTATGTCGCACTCTCCCAACTTCAAAAACGTGTCCGTGCTGGTCGTCGGAGATGTCATGCTCGATCGTTTTTGGTCGGGATCTACAGCCCGGGTGAGCCCAGAAGCGCCCGTGCCGGTTGTCGCGGTGACTCACAATGAGTGTCGCGCAGGGGGTGCGGGCAATGTGGCGGTGAATATCGCACGTCTGGGGGCAAAGGTTGTGCTCTCGGGCATCTCAGGTGCGGATGAATCCGCAGACCTTCTGCGAACAGCCGTCGAAGCCGCTGGGGTGACCTGGTCGGTATGTCCGTCGGCGAAAGAGACTATCGTCAAGCTCCGGGTGTTAAGTCGCAATCAGCAGTTGCTGCGGATGGATTTCGAGCAGTCGCTCGCACGCCATGCGGATGATCTATTCACGGCGCAAATAAAACCGCATCTGGCGACGGTCGACGTCGTTGTTCTGAGTGACTATGCCAAGGGAACCCTTGATCAAGTTGAGGAGATTATTCGTCTGTGCCGGGAGGCGGGAAAGCCGGTGCTCGTTGATCCCAAGGGGCAGGACTTAAGTCGGTACAGTGGCGCCACGCTGCTCACCCCGAACCTCAGTGAGTTTGAGGCCGTGGTGGGTCCCTGTGATAGTGAGGATATGTTGCTTGTGAAAGGAGAGGCGCTTCGCCAATCCCTCGATGTGCAAGCTTTGCTTGTCACCCGCAGTGAGCGCGGCATGACGTTGTTTCACAAAGAAGGTTCGCCGATCAGCCTGCCTGCAAAGGCACGCGAGGTCTACGACGTGACCGGGGCAGGGGATACGGTGATTTCGGTCATGGCATCGGCAATGGCCGCTGGAGAATCACTGGAGTCAGCCATGGCGCTTGCGAACGCCGCCGCTGGGCTAGTGGTTGGGAAGCTGGGGACTGCATCGGTCACCCCTGAAGAGCTCGAGATGGCGGTGTCGGGAGGGTTTACAGCTACCGCCGGGCCTTCAGCGCTTGTTGAGGAGGCGATGTTGTTACAGCGCGTTTCCGAAGCGAAGGCGGCAGGGCAGCGCGTGGTGATGACCAATGGCTGTTTTGATTTATTGCACCGCGGTCATGTTGATTATTTGATTCGTGCAAGAGAGCTTGGAGACAAATTGATCGTTGCGATTAACAGTGATGCGTCAGTAAAACGCCTCAAGGGTGCCACGCGACCGGTCACCGATGTTGAATCTCGTGCCAGTATTCTGTCGGCCCTTCGCTGTGTGGATTGGGTCACCGTATTCGATACCGACACCCCGGCAGACCTCATTGCCAGGGTTCTGCCGGACGTTCTTGTCAAAGGCGGAGATTATCGTCCCGAGGATATCGCCGGCGCTGACGCCGTTATAACCGCGGGCGGCGAGGTTCGCGTGCTGGATTTCGTCGACGGATTTTCCACCACGGCGATTATCGATAAGCTGTCCTCGTAATCAAGCGCCAGCTCAACCTTTAGCTCACGCCATTCATTTACCTCAAGGCTTGATATAGCTCCTTGGTAAGGCATTCTGCTCGGGGAGATAGCGATCCCGGAGCTGTGTTTGCCGACTGGTCATCGAGTCAGGAATGCCCCCCATGACAACCGCCTCTGCCAGACTTGTGACGTCGAGGGGGTCGCCACTCCACACTACGAGATCAGCCTTCGCTCCCACCGTGGCAAGCCGTGCCTCGCCCCCGAAAATTTTCGCGGGTGCGGTGGTCATTGCTTTAATCGCCACTTCATATGGGAGCCCATTAGCGACTGCATTACCTGCTACCTGGCGGATTTTGCGGGCGTTATGGGTTTCGCCGCTGCTGAACATCACGGTGACACCCGCTTGATTAAGGAGTGCGGCGTTGTCTAAGCGCGAGCCTAACGAGTCGAAATCAGCAGGTAAGTTGTCGAGTGCGTTCAGCACCACGGGAATGTCTGCTGCCTTTAATTGGTCCGCCACAATCCAGGCTTCGCGCCCGCCGTGGACCACGGCATTGATCTTCTGAGCCTTCGCAAAGTCAATCAGTCGAATAATGTCGGCCGCACGGTTTACATGAAAAACAAAGGTGCCTGCGCGGCGGGTTTCTTTTAGTGCTTTTGCACCCGCTGCAGACAGGAGTTCGCGGTCATCCGGATCACTTTCCAGCGATTCATCAAACGCCTGTTTGATCAGCGCCCACTGGGCGCTGCGAGAGCCGCCAAAACTTTTTGCCGCATGCCCCGAGAGATCGATGAAGATCACGTCGCTGCCTTCAAAGCTGCTGAAGCCACCGTCAAAGCGAACGAGTCCACCCTGACCACCGATGCCACGATCACTTCGGCTCGCAGCCAGGAGCGCGTAGCCAAAGCCTTCGATACGAGTTACTGGCACCACGCTAGAAAGTGGGTTGTAGGCCAGCCGGACGTCGATCTCGGGGTGCATGAGCCCGGTAAAAAGCTCTCGATATCCACTGTCAACCGATTCCGATACCGCCTCCACGTCGGTGAGCCCGCTTGCCGTGATCCCAGCAAAAAAGGCAGGGGTGACATCTCGGCCATTGGCGTTAACCACCTGAATCATTTTGTTGGTGGGAATACGGGGTGCAATTTTAGCGATGCGCCCGTCGGCGATTAGGATGTCGGTATTTTCAATAATCGTCTCGCCATCGCCAACGTGAAGAGTCGCTTGCCTAATTAACAAGTCCTGGGCCAGTGATGTCGAACCGAGGAAACAAAAAATCAGCAGTAGAACGGCCCGTCTCACGGTGTCACCTCCATCAGCTGACCAAGCTCAAAATCCGATATCGGCTGTAATGTAGCGTCAAAGCGATCATAGACTTGAGCACCATCTACAAAAACCTGATCTGCTTTGGCATACACGCTAAAGGGGTTTTGATTCCAAATGACTACGTCGGCCATCATGTTAGCCGCAAGGGTGCCGGTTTGATCCGCAACGCCGAGCGACTTCGCAGCATTTGAGGTGATCCACCCAATCGCGCGCTCCTCGGGAATGGTGAGACCCGCCGCCCGGCCGCGCGCCATTGCTTTTGCGGCCTCCTGATTGAGCCGCTGGATACCCTCATCAGAATCCGAGTGGACGATGGCGCATCCGCCCTCGGGGCGATCAACCAGCGCTATATTCTCTTGAATACCGTCGTAGGCCTCCATTTTGAAGCCCCACCAGTCTGCCCAAAGGGCGCCACAAACGCCGTTTTGGGCAAGTTGATCGGCAATCTTATAAGCCTCAACCCCATGGTGGAAGGTGCCAACTTGGTAGCCAAATTCGTCTGCCATATCCATGATGGTGACCATTTCATCGGCACGATAACAGTGCATGTGTACGATGATGTCACCCTTGAGTACGCCGGCAAGTGTCTCGAGTTCGAGGTCGCGCTTCGGCGGCTTGTTGAGTGCAGCGGCGAGTGCGGCGGTACCTTCCGCGTCGGTGTTTTTGGCTTCCTGTTCGGCTACTTTGCGCTCATATTCTGACCAGTCATCGATATAACGTTGCGCTTTTATCCAAGAGGATCGATAGGCGGCGACGTTTCCCATGCGAGTGGACGGAGCCGTTTTACGTCGTCCGTAGACGCGCTTGGGGTTTTCGCCGCACGCCATTTTGAGGCCGTAGGGGGCGCTCGGGAATTTCATGGCTTGGTAGGTGCCAGCGGGCACGTTTTTGAGGGTTACACTGCGTCCGCCGAAAAGATTCGCCGAACCGGGTAGGATCTGTAGCGACGTGATACCGCCCGCCAACGCGCGAGTGAAGCCGGGATCCTGCGGCCAGACGCTGTGCTCCGCCCAGACCTCAGCGGTAACAGGGGCGGTGGCTTCATTGCCGTCTGAGTGTGCATCGACGTCAGGGCTTGGGTAGACGCCGAGGTGTGAGTGTACGTCGATAATGCCCGGGGTGACCCAGCGGCCCTCGGCATCGATAACCCGGCTATTGTCCGCCGCTTCGCCTGAGCCAACCCAGACTATTCGACCATCCTTAAAATACAAGTCCGCGTTATCCAAGCGCTTGCCGTTGCCGGTGAGGATAGTGGCATTTCTGATGAGGGTGGGCTCAGAAGCTAACGGCTGATAGGTGGATGGAAAGGCGCTGTCACTGGCGATGCCTATCTGGGAGCAAAATGCCAAGCCTGCCATGAGTGCTTTTCGAAACATATTGTAGAGTCCCCGGGGGTAAACTTTTCGCGGCCGACGTTAACGGTTTTTGGGGTTCCTGCCAATCGTTTTCATGAGGCTCAGCGGGAATTTGTCTCGCAGACTCTGGCGGGGGCGCCGGTGTGCCTTGAATGCTGGCGGGTTAACCCGTAATCGACTTTCACTCAGTTCAAAAAAGTCTCTGATTTGATCGGTCTTGGCGATTGCATCCTCATAACCGAGTGCCATCAGTCGCTGGCAGTAACCCTGCTCGAAAAGGATATAGGACAAGGCGCCACCCGAACCGCTTGGTTTAATTGAGCCGGTCTTCTCCAAAAACCAACGCGTTGATGTCGGCAGTTCATGAATATATTCCTGCGCAAGTGCACCTAACGAGCGGCTGGGAGAGATCGTCAAGGCATCGATAACTCGCATTGAAGGCAGTCCGGCCTCGGCTAACTGTTTGGCGCTTAAACTACCCACTAATGAATTAACCCGTTGCAGCGTCTCCAGGTCATTGTCGATGGAATCGAGGAAAACGGCGTTAAGCAGTTGCCCTAGTACCTGGGGAATCGTCGGTGGAATGCCGGACTCCTGGTCGGGAGAAAAAGCGCCTCCTTGTTCACTGACGCCGATAATGAAGAGCTTATCCGCACCGAGCCGGATGGCGGCGCTCAAGGGCCTTGTTTGTCGCAGGGCACCGTCGCCGTAAAAATCGTCATCAAGAGCAGTGGCAGGGAATAGCGTTGGGAGAGCTGACGAGGCGAGCAGGTGTTCAACCCTCAAGCGACAGGATTCACTGCGACGGTGGGTCCGCTGCCAGGGAACTAAATGCGCTTGCCCTTGATAAAACGTCGTGGAGTGCCCGTTGGAGTAGTTCATCGCGGTTACAGCGATGGCCTCAAGTTCGCCCGAGGCGATCGCATCATCAATGTAGGCAAACTTTACGACCTCAGTGAGCAGCTGGCGCAGCGGCCCGTTATCAAGAAGCGCGAGCGCTTGCTGCCTGTGTTGAGTTGTTCTGAGAAGGGACCAGGCAATTTTGGCGGCGTTTCGGGCGACACCGAAGACGTCAGTTCGATAAATATCCTCACTGGCGAGGGATCCCCAAATAGCTGCCAGTGTTCGGACTCGGTTGCGAAAGGCGCCCGGCCGACCCGCTAGCCCCAGCGCATTTATCGCCCCCGCAGAAGTGCCGCTAATGATGGGGAAGGGTTGCTCGCTGTTCTGGGGCAGAATATTGGCCACGGCACGCAAGACACCGACCTGATAGGCCGCCCTAGCGCCACCGCCTGCAAGAATTAACCCGGTTTTCACCGTCATAAGTAGGTTCGCTGTCTCCTCTAAATAGCGTTAGGCTATTCATTCTCCCATCATACGAGAGAACTGCATGCGGCGCTTTATTGATTTATCTATCTACCTTGAAAATGACGTGGTCAGTGATCCTCCCATGATGCAGCCCCACATCGATTATATTCGCCACGAGGAGGGCGCCGAACAGGTCAAACTGTTTTTTGAGGGGCTGGACGCCAACGAGCTGCCCGATGCTGAGGGCTGGGCGGTTGAGTTTGTCCAGCTCAGCACACACAACGGTACGCACCTCGATGCGCCTTATCATTTTCACAGCACGATGAATGAGCAAGCCGGCGGCCGTGAGCGTGCGATTACGATCGATGAGGTGCCCCTAGAGTGGTGTTTTCAGCCGGGGGTCAAGTTAGATTTTCGGGACAAGGCCGATGGCTATGTTGTGACCGCAGAGGACGTGGCCGCCGAACTTGAGCGCATCGGTCACATTCTTCAGCCCCTTGAAATTGTCGTGGTAAACACAGCGGCAGGAGCGGCATACGGCCAGCCTGATTATGTCAATCGTGGCTGTGGCATGGGTTACGAAGCCACTATGTATCTTCTTGAGCGTGGGATTCGAGTGACCGGCACAGATGCTTGGAGCTGGGACGCACCATTTAGTTATACCGCCGAGCGCTTCGCTAGGGAAAAAGATGCCAGCATTATCTGGGAGGGGCACAAAGCGGGTCGGGACATCGGTTATTGTCACCTCGAAAAGCTTCATAATCTCGAGTCGCTGCCCGCTACCGGATTTACCCTAAGTTGCTTCCCGCACAAAATTAAGGGAGCTTCCGCCGGATGGACGCGGGCGGTCGCTATTGTCGATGATTGATCGACCGTCATTCGCTGAATTGAGCCCTTAGGTTGGCGTAAGCGATTAATGCGGTCTCGCGTGCAGCTTTGTGATCCACAATCGGCTGAGGATACGTCTCGCCGAGGGCAACGCCTGCCGCTTCTAGCGTGAGGGCGGGGGCCTCCCAGGGCTTGTGTAAATACTTATCGGGCAGCTCTGCGATTTCGGGCACCCACTTTCGGGTGTACTCGCCGGTCTTGTCGAATTTTTCACCTTGGGCGATGGGGTTAAATATTCGAAAGTAAGGAGATGCGTCCGCGCCTGACCCGCCAACCCATTGCCAAGAGCAGGCATTAGAGGCGAGATCGGCGTCAAGAAGACAGTCCCAGAACCACTGCTCACCGTGGCGCCAGTGAGTCAGCAGATGTTTCGTTAAAAACGACGCGGCGACCATGCGAACACGGTTGTGCATGAAGCCGGTCTGCCATAGCTCACGCATGCCGGCATCGACGATCGGGTAGCCCGTCATGCCTTGCTGCCAGGCGCTTAAGTACTCTTCATTGTCGCCCCAAGGGAAGTGATCGAACTTCGAATTAAAGGCTCGATCGGGCATGGCGGGAAACTGGGCCACCAGGTGGTTACAAAATTCACGCCACCCAATTTCGGCTAAAAATTTATCCACTGACGCTGCGGTCGCGGGTTCAGCATGCTTTAGGTGCTGAGCGGCGGCCCATATCTGGCGCGGAGAGATTTCGCCAAACTTGAGATGCGGTGAAAGCCGCGATGTATTGGGTTGTGCCGGAAAGTCTCGGCCCTCGCCGTAGTCGCTCACATGGCTCGCGAGAAAAGCCTGAAGCGCATCCTCCGCGCCTGCCTCTCCCGGGCACCAAAGCGTCTCCCAGCCCTCAGCCCAATTGGGTCGCGTGGGGAGCAATCCAAGCTCTTCGAGTTCGAGGCTCTTCGGCATTGATTCACTAAAGGATAACGTGGGGATAGGTAAGGGCTGACTGGGGTCTCGGCCCTTGAGGCAAGCTCGCCAAAACGGTGTAAACACCTTGAAGGGCGTGCCGGCACCGGTCTTGATCTCTTCGGGTTCAAAAATCAGCGTGCCTGGGTAACGTTTGAAGTCTCCCCCGCGTCCTTGGGCGAGGTCTTTTAACTCATGCTCACTCTGTTGCGCCCAAGGCTGATATTGACGGCTGGCGTAAATCTGGGTGGCGCCGGTTTCCTGCATAAGCGTCGCGAGTGTTGCCGTCGTTTCACCGCGGCGCAGAATAAGCTTGCCATCTCGGGCCATCAGGTCTTTATTGAGGCGATCGAGGCTATGGTGAAGCCACCATCGCGTCGCTCCTCCAAATTTCCATTCATCTCCTAGCTGATCGTCAAGGATGTAGACCGGAATCACCGGCCCCGCATTGCTGGCAGCCACAAGGCCCGGCAGGTCGGACAGGCGAAGGTCTGCGCGAAACCAATAGATGACAGGCTTAGGCATGGTAAATCCTGTTGTTTGGTGAGTGCGTTGGATCAGACCACGCGTAATCTTCTAGGAGAGACGACAGCATGCTGAGCGCATTGTTTTGGATTTTTAGGGTAGCGATGTCGTCCGCTCGGGTCGTGCCTTCATTGGCTATGACTAGCGGTTTTCCTTGGTCAGTTGCTTGACGGCAGATTCTAAACCCGGAATAAACGTGGAGAGAGCTTCCCACTACAAGTAAGGCATCGGCCCGAGACAGGGCTGCTTCGCAAGCGCTAACCTGCTCGCGGGGTATGGTACCGCCAAAAAAAACCACATCGGGCTTCAGCAGTCCCCCACACGCCGTACAGTGCGGTACTTGAATGCTTGCCACTAGCTCATCGGATAAATCCGCGTCGCCATCGGGGCGAAGCGCTTGCGACGGTTGGGCATTGTGGGGATTTAGTGACAGCAGTCGTTGCTGGATGGCTTCGCGCTCATATCCAGCGCCGCAGTCAAGGCAACGAACGCGATCGAGCCGCCCGTGAAGATCGATTACCCGCTGGCTTCCTGCGCGTTGATGAAGGCGGTCGACGTTTTGCGTAATAAGCGCTTCGATTTTATCTGCCTGCTCGAAGCGCGTTAGGGCTCGGTGGTGTCGGTTGGGGTCCGCGTCCCTTACCCCCGGCCAGCCCAGCATGGAGCGTCCCCAATACCGCTGGCGCTTTGCGGGTGACTGTATGAATTCCTGATGAAGGATAGGGTCAGCGCCCAGCCATTTTCCGCCGCTGTCTCGGTAGGTTGGGATGCCGGAGTCTGCACTGATCCCGGCACCAGTCAAGACCACCCAACGAGCGTGCCGATCAAGAATGTGTAAAAGAGCGTCAACCAGATCCGTCATGGTGCGTATACGTCTTAGAGATCAGGTTGGTTGTCTGAGGGAGCACCGAACATGCATATTCTTGTTACTGGAGGTACCGGGTTTATTGGCGGTGCATTGCTACCCGAACTTGTAGGTCGCGGCCACTGTATGACGGTGCTCACGCGGGGAAAGTATTCAGACAGCGCATCAATACGCTATGTCAATGACCTCGATGCCATCGAGGGCAAGGTGGATGCGGTGATTAATCTTGCGGGAGCGGGCCTTGCTGCGCGCCGTTGGAGCAAGGGCTATAAGCGTGAAATTGTCGACAGTCGGGTTGGGCTGACTCAGCATTTAGTGAGTTGGCTCGAGCGCCAACAGAGCAGACCCGGATTGTTGATCAGTGGCAGCGCCGTGGGTTTTTACGGGCAGAGCCTCACGGATGTGTTTACTGAGGAAAGCGGTCCTGGAAAAGGTTTCTCGGCGGAGCTTTGCCGGCAGTGGGAGGTTGCCGCCCAAACGGCCGAGTCCTTCATCCCTCAGGTGGTGTTATTACGCCTTGGCGTCGTTCTCGATCACGGGGGCGGGGCGTTGCAGGAGATGCTGAAGTCTTTTCAATTGGGTATCGGCAGTTGGCTGGGATCGGGTAATCAGTGGCTGAGTTGGGTCCATCGTCGAGACGTGGTGAATGCAATTTGTTTTGTTCTTGAGACACCCGGTATTCAGGGCCCAATCAACCTCACCGCTCCCAAGCCGGTGACCCATGGGGAGCTGTGCGGCGTCGCAAAAGAATTCAAGTGGACATTCTTCTCGGCCGGTATGCCGTCGTCCGTTGTGCGCCTGCTGATGGGGGAGATGGCGGATGAGCTGCTACTCAACGGCCAGCGTGTTGAGCCCCAACGACTGCAACAGCTGGACTTTGTATTTGAGTACTCTGACCTGCGTGACGCGCTAGCGAACATCCTGGGGCGCTAGTGCATTTTCAGAGAGTTCGGGTACCCGCTACGTCAGAAGTTGCCGACCTCGCTGTAGTCCTCGTAGGCCGAACGAACCGAGTCTTGCTGTTTGAGTTTGCGGAGCGCAGAGCGCTCCAGCTGCCTTACCCATTCTCGGCTGACGCCCATGCTTTCAGCTATTTCTGCCCGGGAGAGTGGAGGACCTTGGTGAAGTCCCCAGCGGGCGATGACGACTCGTCGTTCCGACTGTTCGAGCTCGTCGACTGCGCCCTCGAGGAAGCGGTGCAGTGATGCCTGTTCAGCGGTGTCCTCGGTATCACCGAACTCTTCCGTGCTTAAGGTGTCGAGGAGCGTGCCCTCATCGTCATCAAAGCGGGGCGCGTCGAGTGATACGCCTAAATTTCGCAGCTGCAACAACTGCCGAGTTTTTTCCAGATCCATGCCCAAATTGGTCGCCAGAGTTTCCTCGTCGGGTTCGGCGCCCGTGCGCGCCGTCTCGATCGCACGCTCTTTGTACAATCGGCCTAGCTGCTCTTGGACATGAGTTGGCAGGCGAATAAGGGTGCCGACATCACCGACGTAACGCCGGATGGCCTGGGTAATCCAGTTGAAGCAGTAGGTGCTGAAGCGAAACCCTTTCTCGAATTCGAATTTCTCGGCAGCGCGAATCAGGCCCAGCGTACCTTCCTGCACTAGGTCAAGGTAGGAGACGCCGCGGCCTTTGTATCTAGCAGCGATCGAGTACACCAGCCGCAGGTTGTGCATAACGAGGCGATCTCGCGCGTCAGTGTATAGACGCAGCTGCTTTCGTATTTCCTTTAGACAGGTGGGTTCAAGAGAAAACCCGCTCATGCTGGGGGCCCATTGGCGCTCCCAGCTCGCGATGGCGTCTGCGACGGAGTCAGAAAACTGGCCGCCGGCTCTCCGCAGCATCGCGACAGCCATGCCGACAGTCAGGCTTGCCGGGAGGGACAACGCCTGGAGTCGTGCCAAGCGCGCCTTCCCGGTCTTTAGTTTGCAGCCCTTCTGTGTGAACTCCTTGGCTGTCGTGGCGAGCTCCCCGTCGTCGAAGTAGGGGGCGAGTTCCCGACGCAAGACGAAGTGTTGGTCTCTGTTGGTGAAACGCTTTATTTCCGGGGGACTGCTACTACACTGGGCGATAAATCGGGTGCAGTAGTCGAGTAGCTCTTTCTCTTCGACAAAAAGCTGCTGTAGGGCCTGCACTGCCCGCCACTTCCGTCCATCAATCTCGCGTTCCTGCTCGGCGGTGAGTAAGTCATAGCGCCGAGCTTCTGCGAACATCAGCTCCAGATCACGCTCTTCATGGTTGTCTTTGCTGGCCATTGGCATTTCCCCCGTGTCATTGGGTATACGGCGCCGATCGATCAAAGAGATTGCTGTGGATGAGGTTCTTGTTCAGGTTGTTTCTGGTCAAAAGATAGACAAAAAGCCGGACGAGTCGACATTGGGAGATCTATTGGCCGATTCGCCACGTAACCTTGGACAAATCGGGAACAAATGGGAACAAGAATAGAATGAACGCGCCGATAAAAGATCTCCCCGCACTTGAACCTAGACCCCTCTATGGCATTGGCACGGTGGCTCGATTGACCGGTCTTAAGCCCGATACGCTGAGGGTTTGGGAGCGCCGCTACGGCCTTGGGGCCAGTTACAAGTCGGCGTCTGGGCGACGCCAATATACCCAAGCCGATTTGGAACATCTCCAGCTGATCTCGGCGCTGGTGGGAGACGGTGCCCGTATCGGTGAAATCGCCGGGTCCGAACGTAAGACCCTTGAATTGCTGGTCAAAGGCCGCGGAAAGCACCTTGAACGAGCACTCCCGACAGCCAAGCCTCGGGTGCTATTTGTCGGCGGCGAACTTTGCGCGTGGCTCGATGGTCACCAAGGGTGTATTTCGAGTGTCAGTGCCTTGTTAGTGCGCCAATCCTTGGCCGACGTAGCAGAAAGTCTTGATCCAGGGGCGGAAGCGGTGTCGTTATTGGTGGTTGACTGCCCAGCCGTGTCTATGGCCCACATTCAGGCGATCGAGACACTGGCAGAGCGCTTGGGCTCACCTGGCGTGATGGTGACCTACCGAATGGCCAATGAGCGTTGGTTGGCGGAGCTGACCCGACGTGGTGCCAATGCCCTTGAGTTCCCTATGGAGCCCGCCCGCCTCGCCTATGAAATGGGCCGTGTTGCCGTCGAGATGGAAACGAAGCAGGGTGAGTATGACCTCGGCGAGTTGGTGAAGGCTAAGCCACGAATGTACACGGACAGTGAGCTTGCCGCCGCCGGGAAGCTAAAGCGAGTGCTGAACTGTGAGTGCCCCAATCACATTGTTGAGCTGGTTTCGATGCTCAATCACTTTGAGGAATACAGCACAAGCTGTGCAGTCGAAAGCTGGTCAGATGCTGCTGTGCATTCGTGTATTTACGCGTATACCAATCAGGCGCGTTATCTTATGGAGAAGGCGCTCAAGAGTGTGCTGGATGAGCGCGGGCTTGAGTATCACTCACTACTGCGCGAGCTCTCCAGCTGATCGGCAAGTTGTCGCCAGAGCGGCGTGTCCCGCAACTGAAAAAGCCAGATCATCACCGGTGCGAGCGAGGGGATTAAAAGGACGCTGGTTTGATAGGCCAGCCCTATAATCGGCATTGGAGGGACGGATCCGAGAGATAGAAACGGGGCGCCAACAACCAACATGAGGTCTTTGGCTGCTATGGCGACCAGCCCCAGGGCCATCATTGTCCAAAGCCCAAAGAGTCCGACGCTGAAGCGCCCGATAAGACTGTCGACGCGGGAGCTCCACAGAAGAGCTGCATAGAAGGGCACGCCGTATGAAACCAACCGGGTGTTGATCTTGAACGCAATCTCATGATCGGCTTGGGTTGCCGGAACCACCGTCCCGTTGGCGTCGCCAAAATGGGTCACCACGTAAAGCTCAACACCTTCGGTGAAGACCTCGGCGACGACCGAGGGAACCCAGAACTCAAGCAGCAATCCCGCGGCAAGTGTGGCGGGGTAGGTCAGGGCAGGCCCAGAGGCATACCAGAGTAGAAACGTCAGCGGCAGCAGCACAACAGTCATTAGCAGTTGCTGGCGGAAGGCGACATCACGCATGGCTATCAACAGTCAGTTGTGAGTCGTTGTTTGGTCCGGAGAGCCAGCGCAGATAAAGCGCGAATACAATCAGAACGTCGACCATAATAAGGATGGGCCATAGATATAAATGGAACCACTCAAAGATGGTGTAGTTCCATTGCCCAAGATAAAAGAGGCTGATGATTCGCACGATGTTGAGGGCTTGAATCGCGACAAATCCCAATAAAGTGGCCGTTAATTTTTGCCGCAGCGAGGCAGGGAAGGCTAATACTCCTGCAATCAACACGATGGTGGCCTCGACGCCATTACAGCCGGACTCAATGGATACTGCAAAGCCACTGAGGGCATCGCGCAGCACCCTGCCGCTACTGATCACATTGTCATCAAAAGGCGTGATAATGGCCGCGGAGACCGTTGCCAAGCTAGTGGTAAATGGTTGAATGACATGGTGTTGCACCGGGATCAATAGTTCCACCGTGAAGAGTACCGATAGTGCAACCAGGAAAATGATCAGAAATTTGGACATAGTGTCAGTAATAAGGCGATTGTTTTGATGATAAGAGGTTCTGCTTTTAAGCTTGTTCCGAGCAGAGTATATCCTGATTGGTGTTTTAGCGGATGAAACTCGTGGCAATATTTCTCAGTGCGGGAATGTTTGCGTTCAGTGCTTGGATGTATCTGGAGACTGGCGACTGGGTCGCGATGATTTTTGCACTTGGATCACTGGCCTATGGCGGTTACTTTGTCAGCGGCCTAAAGTGCCAGCGGTCCGATTAGGCTAGTGATCGCCACAAAATGGTGCCGATGACGAGAGGGCACACCAGTCGCAGATACCAGGGCCAGATTTTCCAGAACAACCCGGATGCGACGTCGGGGTCATTCTTCTTTAATTCTCCGAGCAAGCTGTCTCGCCGCCAGATCCAGCCGGTGTAGATGCACAGCATCAAGCCCAGCATCGGCTGGCCGTAGCGCGTGCTCGCGGCGATAACGAAGCCAAAGAGACTCTCAAAGTTCAGCGCAATGACACCTGAGAGTAATGCAATGCAAATGCCGGCGGTGGTGGCCGCCCGCGCTCTGCTCCAAGAAAATCTTTCGGTAAGAAAGGCGACGGGTACCTCTAGCATCGAAATAGAGGAGGTGAGCGCAGCAACACTCATCAGAAAAAAGAAGGCGGTGGCGACGATGAGGCCGATCACTCCAAGGGTGGCAAACAGCTCTGGCAGCACTGTGAAGATCAGCGTGTCCTCCGAGAGCAGTCTACCCGAGGCATCAAAAATTTCGACGCCTCGTGCTGCGGCAACGTACATCGCCGGCAGAATAAGGAACCCCGCGAGTACGGCGATTCCGACATCGATTAGCGCGACCTGTGCCCCGATCGAGGGCAGGTATTCTTCGTCCGAGATATATGAGCCATAGATCAACATGGTACCGACGCCCAGGGACAGCGAGAAAAACGCCGAACCCAAGGCGGAAAGTATTAAATCGGCTGACCATATTTTCGAAATATCAGGTATTAGGTAGACCTTAAGACCCTCAGCGGCGCCATCAAGCGAAAATACATAGCCTACAAGAAGGATAAGAGTCACGATCAGTGTGGGCATCAAGCGTCGCGACCAGCGCTCGATACCCTCTTGCACGCCCCCCATTACGATGCCAACGGTCATAGCGCTAAACAGAGTCATCAAAATAACATTGCGCGATAGGCTGAAGTCAGTGAGCCAGGCGGCCTCTTTGGTGAATCCAAGCGCCTCAAGTGGGTAGGACGCGGTAAAGCCAAGCATCCATCCAGAGACCAAGCTGTAAAAGCTCAGAATAGAGCTGGCAACTAAAATGCCCGCTAAGCCCGTTAGTGCGCCGATCGCTTTAGTCGAGGAACTCTCAGCAATTCGGGTCAGGGCGACGACAGAGTTGCCGTGTGCATGCCTTCCGAGGATCAGTTCGGCCATCAAGATCGGGTAGGCGAGGGCGAAGGCCAGAACCAGATAGACAAGCAAAAAAGCGGCCCCACCATTGCTCGCGGCTTGGGTAGGGAAGCCCCATATATTGCCGAGTCCTACAGCGGAGCCAGCAGCGGCGAGGATGAAGCCTAGTCGAGATCCAAATTGCCCACGGGTTGCCATTGTTATCGGTCTTCAGTGCAGTGGAGCCGCTACTTTAACACTGCTTCAAGGGCGCAGTGCCACCAAAATGTGACTGAACGTGGTATTCTTTCGCCCGCTGCCCGGGTGGTGAAATTGGTAGACACAGGAGACTTAAAATCTCCCGCTTATTGCAAGCGTGCCGGTTCAAGTCCGGCTCCGGGCACCACTTTTAACCCTTTAGTTACAGATTATTTCTTTATGCGTCGTCCCAGGTAAAGAAAGTCGCTAGGGTTTGGAGTGGGTCCGCTGACAGCCTACTGACACAAATAACCCAGTTCAGTACAACAAGGCAAAACTGGAAAAATAAAGACTTCAGATAACAATGAGTTATGAGTGTGTTCAGATAGGTTATCCCGCATCCGGAGGAACTTAGAGTTGGGGGAAGTTAGTGTCCCCCATGGACACGATTTAGCTGGACCTATTATTATTTGTGCTCGTCACTGTATATGTGGTCATAGAGGTGTTCATTTTGAAGCTGCTGTTCTCATATTTTAAGAAAGTGCTCGCACTTATTCTAATCTCAGTATTCCTGCCAACATTTGCCTATGGTGAGACCAATTGGGCCGACTGGACCTCCATCGGCACAGACACGGCGTCAAACGTTGGGACAATTGGTAATGGCTGGGGTTACACCTACGTAACAACTGCTTCAGGCACATTGCAAGACGCGGCTACCTCAGCAACTGCCAATTTGACCCACACCGGCGAGGTGATTACAGACGGTACTAGTGACGTTGGGAGCATGCTGAATGGGTTTACTGGTTGGACAGATGCCGGAGGGTTATACCCTGCAGCGGCCTTTTTTGACCCTAATGGTAATGTAGGCTCGCCAGCGGCGGTAAATGCGGACATCCTGCAACATGCGGGATATACGGTGGAATCTGCGAAGGTCCACACGATTACCTTTGATCGTGAGGTTTCTGGCGTCGTCCTGGCGATTTGGTCCCTGGGCGGCCAGGGCGATGCCACCATGCGCTTCTCGGAAGATTTCGTAATTCTGGCTACGGCCTCCGGCACGCAGTCGGGCGGATCGGGTATCGTCAAAGGAGCTGACACCTCAAGTGGTTATGACATAACCGGTGGCAACAGCTACGGGTACAACGGTTTGATCCAATTCTACGGGACATTCGGCCCAAGTCGCCCGCTTCAGTATACGGTCACCGACCCGGAATTTTATTTCGGGGCGAGTATCGCATCCACGGGCACGCCACTTCCTGGATCGGGTGGCGGAACGGTCGAGCTGGCGTTTACCCCTAAGTTAGATGCACCCACGTCCACGGCGGACGGTTTTGCGGTGCAGGTGAGCAACTATGACGCTGCCTATACCTGGGCGGTGAGTACCGACGAGGGCAGTGCGACGATCAGCAACACAGGCCTGGTGACGGTCACGGGTCTGACACCTGGGCAGAGTGCGACGGTCACGGTGACGACCACGCGGACCGGGTATGCAAATGGGACAGTTGCTGCGACGGGTAGCGCGAGCGTTGCGGCGCCGGGCTCGCCGACAGCAACCCCAGTTCCAGCATTGCCGCTGTTCGGCTTACTTACACTAGGCGGCCTACTTGGACTCTTCAGTCTACGCAAACTCAAGAAGTAACCACTAGACCAGCCTACGAAGCCCAGCTATTTGTTGGGCTTTTTTGTAAACGGGGGTGGTACCTACCGCGAATGAACAGCCCATGACTCCGTCTCTACGGCCCACTTGAACCATGGTTCGAAAAAAGCTGGATGTCAGGCGACTTGGAACCTGTGAAATAGCTCAACGTAGATCATCCAATATATGGCGTGGGGATGTGGTCAGACTGTGGCGATACTGCAAGCGCGCTATGGCGCCCTTCGCAGCCAACCCTGCCGTCTGCCCAAGTGCAGTGAGCCGATAAGCGACCCTTTCAAACGACGCCGACCTCGTCTGTGTTAAATTGAAGACCGAGTTAGGACCCAAGAAGATGCAGAGGTGATTGAATTAAGGCCCCTGCAACGACTGGGTTTCACAAGGGAACACTATGCTGAACAAATACAATGGAGCAGTCACTTTTATCTTGCAGATGAGTGTGAGGGAAGGCGCTCGGGACATCTTGTCATGGATAACAGATCGAAGTGCTCGGATGACCAGTGAGTGTAATGAGGAAAAGACCAAGCGCTTTGAGTGGTTTCTGTCCCCAGATCAGTCTAAAGCAACCTTAATTGAGGTTTTTGATGATACGGACGGCGCCCTCATAAGGGTGGAGAACCTCATGTCTAGTCCGATCGCGCCCGAGTGGGTGGATCGGTTTGAAATAGAGAGTCTGACAGTGCTGGGTGAGCCCAGCCATGCTTTGCGGGAGGTGTTATCCGGCATGGCACCAGATGTCAGGGTCTATGCGGGCGGTTTCACTAAGTCCTAAAGAAGGCCGGTGCAAAAAACCCGCACGGGGTGGCGATCAGATCCCTGAGATCGTCCTATCCTCCGTCCGCACGGTGCTACTCACCTGGGGCAGGTCTTGCGTACACGTAAATCTTTTTAATTTTACCGCCAACAAATTGAATGTCATGTACGTGGTGTTCTGTGATGCGATTCCCTTCAGCGTCATTAAAAGTAATGTCATTTCTTGTCGTGAGCCACTGCTCTACTTCACCTTTATCGTTGACTTCGCTATTTGCAATCATCCACTGAATTGTCCATCGTGGATCGTCAGGGGAGGCGAACCAATCTGCCAGCCATTCGATGTGCGCAGCGCTGCCCTTTACAACTGAACCATCAGGCACGTAGCCCGTCCAATCATCGGCATTTATATCGCTGATTTTGTCGAGATCTCTGTCGTTATGAGCCTTAATGTAATCGACCCATATTTGCTGGTGACTTAAGTCGCCAACAACCATATCCTTTGCTTGTTGTTCTTTTGAAAATACCGTTCCAATTACCGCGGAGCCTATTGCTTCGCCCATTTCGTGGTGACCTGCTTGTGCAGTCGACGTCGAGAGCAGGGCAGACAATGCTATAGCTACATAGAGGCGCATAATGTTTCCTTTTTTTCGTCAGGTGGATTCTTACCCAGCCTACCTTCATATGGTAGGGGTTAGTGCTTTTCGTTGCCCTGTCGCAATGGAATATCACTGACGACACTATTCTCGATGCCCTCCGGTTTGCGCGCTAGGTAGCGCCCGTATCGCTCCGATAACGGCGCGGCGCTGACCCCGTGAAGAATAATGCTTAGGCCAACCGTCAGGATTGTGATGGCGAATAGCTCTTCACGGTGAGCGATATTTTCTTCCTCGATAATGAGCAGCAGAAACAGAATGGAAGCCAGCCCTCGGGGCCCAAACCATCCCAAAAATAAGTAGGTAGGGGGGCGTATGCCTGAGCCAAGTAGCGAGATAGCAATAGGTAACATACGAATGACAGTGAGGCTAAGCAGCGCGAAAACCAAGTATTCGGGCTTAAACAGCGCCAATCCTTCCGGCAGTAATGTTGCGCCATAAACTAGGAAGGTGAGCAGCATGAGAAGCGACCCCTCGCTCTCCATAAATTCCAGAAGAAAGGTGGGGTTAGCTTTCAGGGTGTTACCAAAAGTCATGCCCGCGATAAAGGCGGCGATAAAACCGTTGCCGCCAATAAGTTCTGCAATGACGTAAGCGAGGATGGCAAGAGACAGTGTGGCAACGCCCTCAAAAGGCGTTGACGCCCAGCCATTTGCGATAGCGTTATCGAGCGCTTTGGCGCCAATCCAGCCAATAGCCACGCCAGCGATGGGGCCAAGACCAATCTGTTGGAACGAAAACCACAACCACTCTCCACCGCCAAGCGACGCATTTTCAGTGGCACTCAAGGCGGCCATCATGAGTACGACCGGAAGCGCGATCCCATCGTTGAGGCCGCTCTCTACGTTCACCGTTTGGCGCATACGCAACGGCACCGCTTTGGCGGTAACAACTGTCTGACCTAGTGCTGCGTCTGTGGGGGCGAGCAGGGCGGCTAGAAGGCCAGCTTCCCAGATGGATAAATTAGGGAAAAGGGCGTTCGCGATGCCGGTGCCAAACAAAATGGTTAATGGAAGCCCGATAACAAGCATACGAAGTGCGAGGTTGTGCTGACGCCCCAACAGCTGGAATTTGATGCGTGACGCGTCGGCAAACAGCAGCAGGATGAGAGTAAGCTCGGCGATGGTGTGTATGGTGTGGTGTTCAACGTTGATGTGAACAACGCCCAGGTAGTCTTTACTCGCCAGAAACCCAGCCCCAGCAAATAGAATAGGCGCTGTGATGATCGTGCCTTCGGTGCGCTTTGAAATGAGTGAAAAGGCAAACAACATCAAGAGGATTGCGGCTAGTGTTAGGGGTTCCATTCATGATCTCCTTTTTATAAGAGCGCGGTACCCGGCTATTGAAGCGTCGGGGGAGACTCAAGCGGGCGAACGGCCCGCGTAGCGTATCAGACTATGGCGTTGTGCGTGATCTCTGCCCCGATATGGGAGCCAGAGAGCGTTAAAAGCCCCAGGGCCGAGGCTCAGCAGTAAATGCAATCAGTGTGACGTTACTAAATATGCAGATTTACGTTACAAAAAAGGGCTGCGAGAGGCGACTCTGGCAGCCCTTTTACGCTAGCGCTCTTGGCTATTGACCTGTGATCAAGTCCCATTCGAGAGCGAACTGAGCGCTGATTTCTGTCGTCATCGCGTCAGTGTCGGTGCTCACCGGTGAGCCCTCCAAAACATCATTGCTTCCATCATCACTATAGGTCGGGCTGTTTTGCCCAGAGCCAACCACACCGTTTGCTGTATCGGCTCCCAGAGCTATATCGGTTCCGGCGGTCGACCCCGCGAACGTATTGTCAACGATCGACATGCCAGAGACCGGACCCAAGGACGCACCGTTGGCGGCAACCCAAGCGTTTGCACCAGCCACAAAGCGGTTGCCGCTTACGATAGAGCCGTCCGTGTCGATTATAGCGACACCGTAACCAGTGCCACCACCGGCAGGCTCGGAGCCGCCGCCGCCACCACCGCCGCCAGCATCCCCTATCGCTTCAAGCACCACGTTGTCATAGAGCATGCCCGAATTTTCTTGGTTCACAGACTTCGTGGAGAAGCCGTACTGCATGAGCATGCCTATTTGAGAGTCGTCTAAGGAAATTTCGACACTTTGCACGTCCTCACTCCCTGCGGTGGGGACGATAGATTCTGCGGCTAAAGCGTAATTGTTGCTTGGATCAATTAAGCGGAACTGGGCAAAGGTTTTTGAACCCACGGCTTCGGGTTCTTCAACGTTATAGCTCCAGCGATAGTCGCCAATCATGCGGCTGGTCAGCGTCACTTCTCTAAATACGTTGGCTTCAATACAAGCAGTAGCGCCCTCGGGGTTGTTGTAGTCGCTAAAGACATTGAGCGCTTTACCGTCACTTCCATCGGCTCTTACGGCGACCTGGACCGGATCACCTGCGCCAATTTCGTAGGCATAGCCATAACGATAGCTGCTGCAATCCTCATCAAACACATTTATGTAGGCACTCCAGCCCTCAAGCGAGGTAAAGGACTCGAAGTCGCTCTGGTAGCTGAGAGGGTCCTGTGGAAGCGCGGCTGAAGCAGACGCTGTGCTGTTCCTGTGGGGCGCGCGTGTCGTCGTTACCTCTACACCCTCAAAGCGGTTGCTCGATACCCACATGCTATGCGCAACCTTGTTGCCCTCCTGGCCGACTAATACGGCGTAACCCGCTGCCCCGGCATTACCGTTCTTAAACGTGTTTTTCTTAATACTGGTGAGGTTCAGAGACGGCGCGTTGGCGTCCCCGCCAACCAAGATTCCCGTTACACCGAAGCCAGCTACGCTAGCAAAGTTCTCGGTGTCATTAAAATTGATGGTATTACTCGCGATCGATGAGCCTTGGTTGGCGTTGGCAATCGCAATGGAGGTGCCCATGTTGGTGAAGGTATTAAAGTTAATGTCCACCTGACCTTCGCCACCAATACTTGTGAGCACGCCGTGGGACAGGCCCGAGATTTCCGACCGGTTCACCTTCAATGTGCCCAAAACAATGTCATCGCACGCGTTAGCTTTGGTCATACTCACGGCACTGACCAAGTCTGTTGCGCTAGCTCCGGGGCCGTTAATCACGACTCGGTCAACGTTGCCGAATACGGTACGGTCATCTGAGCACTTGTTTGCGTTGCTGTAAAAGCCAATCGCCGAAGCCTGGCCTCCGGTGCTACCGCAGAGCTCTTCAGCGTTAATCGTCATGCGCTCAATGGTGGGGGCGCCGACATAAAACCGAAGTGCGCTAGGATCATTTTCAGCACAGGCTACGCCAGCGGCGTTCAGCGTTACCACTGTGTTAGCCTTGCTCACACCAGAGATTGACCCCCTAAAGCCGACAGCGCTCACGCTATCAATACTGTATGCGCTGCCTGAGAGCTGAATGCTCGAAATGCTGTTTTCGATAGCCACATCTAGAGCGCATTGCAGGTTGGCGGTGTCATTACCAGCCTCACTTGCGACGGAGATCGTGCTACCCCCTACAGTTACGGCGCCACCGCATTCGGTTTGGGCCTGCGTGGTGTTGGTTAGAGCTAGAGCGAAGCAACAGCCGACTAGCGAGACAAAGCGTTTCATAGATGCTCTCCGAGTGTCATGAGCGCGGTGTTTTAGGCGCATTATTAGGGCAGCCAATCATTAGGCCGCTGGAACGAGGGGTAAACATACCCCACCCACGGCATCGGGGCGGAGCCGACATGAGATGAGGGGGACTTTAAATACGATAAAACTCGGTAGGCAGAGGCAATGCGCCAATCGCGGGTTCAGCTGTGATCCTGTTAGGCGTTACCCATCAGTCTTTACGACTGATTTTGGCAACAGACTGGGCTGATGCACACAGCTGTCCATCCGCTGCGCGGATTTCGCCCGACATGAAGGCGATACTCTTGGTTGCCTTGGTGACCCAGCCTTTTACGGTGAGTGGTGTTTGGCCCCGCGTGGCGTTCTCATACCGAGTACTGATTTCAAGACTTGAGAGTCGGGCTACACTGGGGTCCGATCCGAAGATCGCGTGGGCCATGGCGGCGTCCAGCATCGCGGTCACAAAGCCACCCTGTACAACATCGCCAGTATGGCAAAAATCAAAAGGCACGTAAAAAGTAAACGTGCAGATTTTCTTGTCACTATCGAAGTCGGTGATTTCGCCACCAAGTAGTGTTAAGAAGCCCGGCTTGTGGGTGTTGAGGCGATCAATAATCCGCTGATTGGACATAGTATTATGGTTACCTAGGAGGAAGTATTTTGAGCTCGTCGGCGTGATTACAAAACGAGACCACCTGCTTCTAGTGGGAGGCGGGTAAGGTCAGTTCGCGTTGGTTTGGCCCGCTGACGGGTGTATTGTAACCGAGTGGGGCGCTTGACGGCGCTATCGCGGCATCCGGTTTGGACATAACCATGTTCGATCTAAGGTCGATGACAGTTTTTCTAGAAGAGTGATGTATTCATGCAGGTAGCACTGAAAACCATGTTGAGCATGCAGGACCGGATGAATACCCGGGTGCATACAGATTGGATTAACCAGCAGTTTGAATGGTACCGGGCGGTTTGGATTGAATG
>Ga0181561_10000308_pt1 | contig 39691 bp, 37 predicted proteins | sample 011ome_19_FD_133760 | JGI IMG/M metagenome (GOLD analysis project Ga0181561, IMG submission 133760) | Coastal salt marsh microbial communities from the Groves Creek Marsh, Skidaway Island, Georgia - 011510BT metaG (megahit assembly) | ecosystem: Environmental > Aquatic > Marine > Intertidal... | reverse complement strand
ATGTCGGCGACACCAATAATGGCTCCGCAGGAGGCCAGGTGAAGGGCAAGGTGTTTTCCCAGGCCGCGGCCTGCACCGGTGATAAGGACTGTCATGTCTGTAAGTTCGGGTTTCATCGATCAGTGTTCCAGTTCTATGAATTTCTAAAGAGGAGAAAGATAAAGGATTAGGGGGGAAGGATAAAGAGAAAAACGGCTTCCCCCACTGAGTGAGGAAGCCGATTTTTATATGGTCGGAGTGAGAGGATTTGAACCTCCGACCCCCTCGTCCCGAACGAGGTGCGCTACCAGGCTGCGCTACACTCCGAAAGGTTTTTATTGCTCAGCATCTGTCGGGATCAGTTAACCGGACTGTATTTTACAGCGATTGGTCAGCCAATTTCCATGCCTGCTATGGGCATAGGATGACTGAATTACTACAATCGAGGTCCGGGTTTTACGAGTAATGATTTTCGATAATTGACGCCGGAGGAAACATGATTGGATATATCACCCTGGGGACCAATGATCCCGATGCCTCACTGGCATTCTATGATGCCCTGCTTGAACCCTTGGGAATGGTGCGAAAATTTTCCCGGGAAAACGGCTGGGCAGGGTGGGGCCTGCCGGAGACGCCTGATGCGGATGTGGAGATTCTGGTTTGTCCTCCCCATAACGGAGATGTTGCTACCCATGGGAACGGGACGATGGTTGCTTTACGGGCCCAGTCCATGGAGCAGGTGCAAACGGCTTATTCAGCCGGGTTGGCCAATGGTGGGACAAATGAAGGCGCTCCGGGATTTCGCCCGGAAGACAGCGCCCATTTTTACGGGGCTTACCTGCGTGACCCGACAGGTAACAAGCTTTGTCTCTTTTGTCTGCAATAAATCAGAACGGGGGTACACCGATCAGAAGCCTGTGCAGGTACATGCTGAAAATCCCATAAGCTATAAAAGCAACGACAACAACGCCGATTGTCCCTTGCGTGGATCCCTCTGGATAGACGGTACCTTGTGCCCGGTCACGTCTCTTGGCGGCAGAAAAGCCGGCAATAGCCCAGACCAGGAAACTGCCAAACAACAGTACATCGCCAAGACGACCATTGCTGATGAGGTGGGCAAATGCCCAGGTTTTTACGCCCAGGTACATGGGATGTCCCAGTTTCTGCTTGATCTTATTGCGCGGAAAGTCAGCCGCCGTCAATAATACGAATGCCACCAGGACCAGCAGGGCAGCGGCATGTCTGGTCCATACTGGAGGGTTCCAGAGAAACACGGGGTTGGCCCGGCTCTCACCAAATCCGTAGACAACAAGGATCAGTCCGGCCAGAGAAACCAGGCTATAAATAATTTTCCAGGTTTTCTTACCCTTGTCATCAATGATTTTTGTTCGCCAGCCATCAGCAAATATGCGGATTGAGTGGGGTCCGAGGAAAAGGATTAATCCTGCGATTAACAAGGCCATAGTGGTTTCCTGATTGGTTTTACAGTGATTGTATGTGTAGTTGGACCTGATGCCAAAATAAAAGCAAGGATTCGAGGAAACAGGGATACAGGGATAGAGGGATACAAGGATACAAGGATAAAAAAGCCCGCATAATGCGGGCTTTTTTACCTGGAGTGGTTGAAGCCTATTTTTGGCTTTGTTCCTTGTCCCACTCGGTATCGGTATCACCGGCAACAGAGTACAGCACCTGGGCATTACGGGTTTTCTGGAAGTCTTCCAGGCTTTCCCCACGCATGGCCGCATAGATATGCAGGTTGGTGGTGCCAACCACAGCGCCGAGTTTTTCCAGCATGAAGAAGATGACACCGTAGTGAATCATGTCGCGCCACTTGAGATTGCGCACCATGTCTTTCTCTTCTTCAGTCAGTTTATATTCTGCAAACGCTGTTTCTGGATCGTTCAGGAACACTTCGCGTTTTTCCGGCTTGATCAGATCATGCAGGAAGTTGTTCAGGCGGAAGGCCTTGACACCTGTGGTGATGGTGAAGGGGTATGTCCCTTCCAGCTTCTCGATACCGTTGAGCTGGTGATTGATACGGGCCATATAGTCTTCCTGGCTTTCGTCCATGGGTTCATCGGAACGTTCTTCCAGAATCATGTTGGCAACCGGTGTCATGGAAGGCAGATAATAACTCTGGTGAACAGTTTCGACCTTCTCAGACAGGGCACCGCGCATGATCAGCCACATGACGATTTCAGCGCCTTCCATTCCACCCAGTTCGGCATATTCGGCGATGGTAATATCAGTGAGGCCTTCAGGGTCTTTCTCAAGACGCTCCATGAACTCCATATCCCATGGCGTATTGTTAAAACCGGCACGTTCTCCATGCACCTGGTGAGACAGGCCGCCGGTTCCGGCTATGGCTACCTTGATATCTTTCGGATAGCTCAGGATTGCCTTGCGCAGGGATTTACCCAGGTTGTAACAGCGTTTGGCTGTTGGTGTCGGTGGCTGGAGTACGCCCACCTGGAAAGGAATGATCTTGCAGGGCCAGCTTGGCTCATGAGGAAGCAAAAGGGACAACGGCGAGAAACAACCGTGGTCCAGGGGTTTGTTCTGGAAGTAGGACATATCAAATTCGTCTGCGACCAGCCCCATGGCAATGTGCTGGGCAAACTCAGGATCGCCCTGGAAAGGAGGCAGGTTGCGGGCACCGCCGCCCTCATCAGCACAGGGGTATTCTTCACCTACACCGAGCGTGAAGTGGGAGTAGTGGTCGATGAAGAACGAGGTCATGTGATCATTGAATACATAGAACAGCACATCGGGCTGCTGATCTTTCAGCCACTGCTGTATAGGCTCATAGCCCTTGAAAATAGGCGCCCATACCGGGTCGTTTTCCTTGTGTGAATCCACGGCAAAGCCGATGGTAGGTGTATGGGCAGTGGCGATGCCGCCAACGATCTTGGCCATAGTTAACTCCTGAAAATAGGTTGTTTCCTGATTCTGTTGTTTTCAGCGGGTCGCCATTATAGCGAAACCTGCCAGGGAAAGCGGGATAAAATTCTTAACTTTTGATCTGCTTGATCAGAATCAAGGCTAGTAGTGCACAATGTAGTTTAACCCATTGTTTTATATAGGTTATAGTAAATTCCGAACATCTAGTCCTGCTCAAGAAAGTTGAAATAGAACCCCCTTGATGAGGTTTTTACCTGCCCCACTGAGGGGGAGGGGAAGTGGGCTGTGATGACCAGATCTTCAGTATCTGCCCGGCAGGACAGAAATTCTTTCCGTGTCTGGATGGCCTGAATGGGGTCATGGTCAATCCAGTATTGCCATTCGGGATACAGACACTGCAGGGGGCTGTGAATCAGGTCCCCGCACAGCACAGCTCGCTGCCCATGAGAGGCCAGGTGAACGGCTACGTGGCCGGGTGTATGTCCAGGTGTTGGGGCCAGGCAGACATTATCGTCAAGGGCGTAGTCAGCATCCACCGCCAGAACCTGCCCGCTTTCCATGATGGGCAGTACACTTTCCTGGTAAGCGGGTGTATTTTGCTCCGCCGCATGCGCAACTTCTTTCCGGGCGATGATGTATTTTGCATTGGGAAACGTGGGTACCCAGCGACCATCAACCAGGCGGGTATTCCAGCCGCAGTGATCACCATGCAGGTGGGTGCAAAATACATAATCGACGTTTACGGGATCTATTCCCGCCGTCAACAGTTTGCGGTACCAGGAATCGTCGGTGCGTCGATGCCAGTTTTCAAAATAGTGATTGGTCTTGTCACAGCCGATGCAGGTGTCGACCAGAATCATGTGGTGAGGTGTGCGAATGACCCAGGTCTGTATGGCAATGACAAGCATGCCTGTTTCTGGACACAGAGCGTTGGGTTCAAGCCAGTGACGCTGGGACTCCACCAGGGACAGGTCTACCCCCGGAAAGGCATCGGCAGGCGTCAGGAAGGGGATCTCCATTTCCAGGATACGACTGACCTGGATATCACCAACGCTGAACTGCACGTCGAGGGCAGTAATGCTATTTACCTGTTTGATCTATGATGCGTTCGAGGAAGGACAGGGCGTTGGCCAGGTGTTCCTCATCGAAAAAGCCGGGTCCGCCATGCACAGCGCCATGCACGGTTTCAAATGTCACATCCAGTCCCTGGGCCTTGTAGGCACCCAGCATCTGCAGGCTCTGGTTGATGGGCATCTGGGGATCCATGTCTCCGTGTAAAAGGAGCAGAGGTGGGTCACCCGCATTCACCAGGTAAACCGGGCTGGCAAGTTTGGCCAGGACTTCGTTTTCATCGGGGGCTGACCCCAGAAGCAACTCAAGGGCTGGTTCCCTCACATTCAGGCCAAAGGGCGTGGATTGAGAAAGGATAGTGGTCAAATCGCTGGCGCCAAAATAACTGATGATGGCCTGGACATCAGAGGAGGTTTCGAGAAAGTCTCCTTCCATACCTTCCAGATCGGGGTGGCCGTTGCTCACGCCGACCACCTGTGCCAGATGGGCACCGGATGAGGCACCTGTAATTGCGATACGGGAGGCGTCATAACCATACTCACTGGCATTGGCTCGCAGAAACCGCACAGCGGCCTTGATATCGTGCACCATGGCTGGAAACGGGGCATCAGTGGACTGGCGGAAGTCGAGACTGGCCAGGGCATAGCCATGTTCAACAAATTCCATGGGTACGCTGCTCTGCTTGTCACCAAAGCGCCATGCCCCCCCATGGACCTGAACGATCAATGGTGGCTTCCCGACATTGTCGGGCATATAGATATCCAGACCGAGATCCATTCCCCCGGGACTGGCATAGATTATGTCGTGAATTTCCATGGGCTGTGCAGATAATGGCAGTGAACCCAGCAGCAGTGCAAGAGTTGTGAACAGTCTCATAAAACACGTTTTCATGATTTTTCTTGGAAGCCCTATCGATTACGTTATTGCTGAAATGATAATGTTTCAGCAAGGAGTCAGGATAGAGAACAAAGCCTGGAGCATCAAGCAATGCCTGACAGACAGGCATGGATGGATTTATACCTTTTCCCGGGGAAAACAGGTGAAAGCAGATAAAACCTTTTCCTGTCTTACTCCAGATACCCACAGAATTTACCCTGTTTTACCGGTATCAGGTGTAGTGAAACGAGAATGTTGACCATTAGATAAGTAGGAGCCAATGATCATGAATAGCCATCTACTCTCAATTAGCGCTTTTTGGAGAATCATACCGCTTTTAGCGCTGTTTTCATGTACAGCCTGTGCCCCAATCGAAAAGGCGCCCCAACGGTCCATGAATGTTACAGGCGGCCCTGACAGGGTGTTTGAAAACAGCTCTGTCGAGACGTTAATACCTGAACTGGCCGGAGCGTCGGCCACCGGGATCAATGGTCGGGTTGGTAATGAACTGGTTTTCTGGGGCTACCGTCTTGCTGATGAGCGCGAAGCAAATTTGTACGCCTGTGCCCCGCTGGAAGGGGTGGATTGTGAGAGTAGAATAAGAAGCATTTGCCCCGCCAGGGGTGAGGAGATTGCCCGTTATTCCCGTTCCGGGCTTGTACGGCACCTGGACTGCCAGGCTGTTGGCATCGTCGGCACTGGTGACCTGACACCCAATTGTGAAGACCAGGAAACGCCCAATGACCTCGTGGTTGGTCTGATGCAGTGTCGTTGATTCTTCAGAATACTTGCCTGGCCAGCTAGACCAGGTTCGATAGCATTTCAGCAACAGCAGCATCTGCAGGCAAGGCATCTATGGCTGATTCCAGCAAGGATGTCTTTTCCTTGCCTGTAGCGTTGATACAGGCCTTTGTGAATCGCGCCCTGACTTCCGTATCTGTGGCGGCAATGACATCCTCCAGAAAGCCCTCCACGGCTTCCCCCTGATCAAGCATGATTTCAATACTTGCACCCTGCCTGCCGGGATAGGCCTTTGTCAGCTCATTGTCGGTTACTACCTGGATTTGCCTGACAAGTGATGTAATTTTATCGTCAGCAAAATTCTGGTAATGACTGTCCTCGAAGTTGCCGTATACCAGGGCACTGGCAACATTGAAATGAATGCTCATCCTGGCATGGAGGATGCTGCCGAAGGGTCCGGGCCAGTCACAGCCGGGATAATGGGCGGCCGCATAAGGCACTTTGATGATTATTTTCCGGATATTTCGCCAGTCTATATTCCCTGCCTGCCGTGCTTTCAAGGCTACCTGTGCTGCGCTCTGCGTATAATTGCAAGCCGGGACCTGCTTGAAAAAAACATCCATGATTTCCGGTCGAGCAGAGAAGGGGAGCGGGGTTGGCTCAGGGACCGTTTTATCAAAGGCAGCAAAAAGACCGGCTTTACCGTCCAGTGATCCGGTGGCTGCCTGTGCGCCTGCTTGAGCCAGTTGCATGGCCGTGATGCCATTCCTGGCGGCAATACCGGGATGGAAATACATATCATCACTTCCCCAGGCGGCCCATTCATTGAGTCCGGTGACATAGTTGGCAGCAAAACCGAGGGCATTGCTTGTCTGGTTTTTATCGAGTCCGGCCAGACAGGCTGCTGTGGCAGCGGCAGCAAAAGCACCAATCAATCCGGTAGGACGAAACTTTCGGGCAGTCTCCACATCCATCAGCATGGATCCCAGTTTTCCGCCGGCCTCATACCCATTGATGATGGCCTGGAGCAGACGCTGGCCATCCGGTTTTATCTTTTCTGCCAAAGCAAGGGCGGTTGGAATCACGACCACGGCTAAGTGGGAAACACTGCCCAGGTGCATATCATCCCTGACCAGGGAGTGACCTGCTACTGCGTTAGCAAACGCGGCATCCTGGACAGAAACACGATCATCAGTGCCCAGTACAGGCGCCCCTCCCCTGGTTGTTCCTGAGTTGGCAAGCACCATTTGCCGGGCCTGCTGTACCCAGGAAAATGCGCTGGTTGAATAAGCCGATGTCAGAAAATCCATCAGGCAGAGCCTGACTTTGTCTTTGACAGCATCGGTATGCTGGGGGGGTGACACAAGGATACTGGCAAACTGCAGCAGCAGGGGGGCTTTTGATGACAAAATGCAGGTCCGTAAGTAAATAGTGATTATAGGATTCGGTGTATTCCGGTTTTGCCCAGGCCTTATCTGAACTGCAGATAACCTATTCTGTTATTGACAGGATCGGTGAACCAGAGCCGGTCTGTGAGGAAATCAGGTGTTTGCCGATCACTGCCTGCACTTACCCCTACTGTGCGTGCTGGTCCTTCGGCAACAGAATATTCGCTTATCTGCCCGTCGGGGGTGACCTGTCCGAGGGTATTGTTCTTGGTATACCAGATATTGTAATCAGGCCCTACAGCTATGTTGATGGGGGTAGATCCTTCACTGGGAATCTGGAACTCCGTGATCTGTCCATTCATGGTGATGCGGCCCACACGGTTACCGACTACCGGTGTATTGTCCATATTCCCGTTCAAGGCCAGAAACCACATGTTGCCATCAGCGCCTGCTGTAATATCACCGGGACCGGTATCAGACATGGGTAGCTCGAACTCGGTGATTTCACCGTCGGTCGTGATTCGGCCAATCTTTCCGCCTTTGAATTCGGAAAACCAGATATTGCCATCAGGCCCGGCAGCCAGTGCCCTGGGGCCACTGTCCGGTGTCGGGATGTCAAATTCCGTGACTACGCCCCCTGGTGTGATGCGGCCGATCCTGTTGGCTGCAAACATGCCTATCCAGATATTTCCATCGCTGCCCAGGGCTATTGCCCTGGGCTGGGAATCCGGGGAAGAGAGATCAAATTCGGTAATCTGGCCATCTGGTGTAATACGTCCCATTTTGCCGCTGTTATGTTCTGAGAACCACATATTGCCATCGCTGCCCAGTGATATGATGCGGGGGGAAGAGTCCGGGGTGGGTATGGGATATTCGATCATACCGGAACCATCACGATTCATGACCCCGATGGCGTTGGCGGCACTCAGGGTATACCAGATCCTGCCATCCCGGGCGATGGCAATAGTGGTAGGCCCCGCATTGGCTGAAAGCATCCGGAAATCAGTAACAGTACCATCTGTTGTCAGGTCTTGATCATCACCTGACACAGGATCAGGCGCTGGCAGGTTGATGGAGATTGTTTCTGTTGTATCGGGGGGAGGTGGCCGGTCTCCATCGCTACAGGCGGACAGCAGACCTAAAGTAAGAATCCCGGTTATTCTTAACAACATGATTTGTTCTCCCAAATGACTGTCTAATTCGATTGTGCCTGTAAAAGCCTGCCGAGCCTAGCAGGGAGTTCCGGTGAGTTCAAACAGGACAGTTAACCCCGGAAAAGGTGAATAACCGGTTGTCCTGATAAATTATCTTGGGTATCTTCCTTTCTCTTTTTGTCCATTTTTCGACGACCTGTTTTTCACCCTTTAGTCTCTCTTTTCGATCATGAACCAGGATTCTCTTTTATGTCTGAAGCCAGTACTGCAATCCCCCGAAAAACCGGCCTACAAACCGGCGTGGGAGTCGATTTCGGCACCTCAAACAGTGCTGCCGCGATTTTTGACGGTAGAAAGGTCACCATGGTGCAGCTCGAGACGGGCAGTACCATCATGCCTTCGGCCAGTTATATCGATCGTGATTTTGTTACCTGTACCGGACAGGAAGCAATCGACACCTATATTGCCCAGAACCAGGGGAGAAAGGTTGAGATGAGCCTGGAGGTTCTGGGTGAAGCCAGGACCAGCACCGGTCAGATGGATATGTCTACACAATTGCCTGCCCAGGCCGAGACGCATCTGGTTTACGGTCAGGCATTTAATGATGGCAGTCTGCCTGGGCGACTTTTTCGTGGCACCAAACGCTTGCTGGGGAGTGTTGAGACTGAACGCGTCATGATATTTGATCGACCTTTCAGGCTCGTTGCCCTCATCACACCGATCCTGTTGCGCATCAGGCAGGCAGTCGTCAGGGCAGTGCAATCGGTCATACAGGGAAGTGATCAGCCTGAACATGCCTGTATTGGACATCCTGTGAACTTTGAGGGACGAGATGCCAATCACAACAGGGTAGCTCTTGAACGTCTCAGCGAGGCCTACCGGTATGCAGGCATCAAAACCCAGACCTTTTATCCCGAACCCACCGCGGCCGCGCTGAGTTACCTGCATGCCAATCCTGGCGAGCAGGGAGAGTTGCTGTTGACCGTCGACTTTGGTGGCGGGACACTGGATCTGTGTATTCTGCGACGCAATGCCAGTCTTTTTGATGTGGTGGCTATTCATGGTATTGGACTGGGTGGGGATCATATCGACCAGTGCATGTTCCGCCATATACTTTTTCCCCTTCTTGGCAAGGGGGAGCGCTGGCACAGGGAGGTAGACGGCAAGGAAGTGGAAACATTGTTTCCCTTTGATGCCTATGAGGACCTGTTGATCAACTGGACGGTGAGTTACATGCTGAACCAGAACGAATACACCACACCTGTGCTGGACAAGATTCGCCAGGGGGCGGCAGACGCAGACAAGTTTGAAAGGTTATATGAACTGATCACACAGAACTATTCCTACCAGGTCTTTCAGGCCATCAAGGACTGCAAGGCTGCTCTTTCCTACAACGAATCAGCTGTCCTTGATATCCCTGAAATTGATGTGGAAGTTGAAATCAGGCGGGAAGCATTTGAAAAGATGATCGCCAACCTTCTGGAGCGCTTCGAGGCAGCCGTTGATGACACGCTTGCCAGGGCCGGTGTGAACAGGGATGAAATTCATCTGGTACTGAGAACCGGGGGGTCATCGTTGATTCCGGCAGTCAGGCGTTCATTGGATGCACGGTTTCCCGGCAAAGTCGTGGAGCACGATCCCTTTACCAGTGTAGCTGCCGGTTTGGCTCTTGCTGATTATTATGGTTATGGAGTCAGTCGCAGCGACAGCTGCCTGTAATCAAATCATCATGCCTGCCCGGGTTCAGGACTTGTTAGCAGACATGCGTTGAATTCAGCTGATTTCACCCTGGGCGACAGTGGTGATGTTTTTGCTCTCAGCCACCTGTTGGAGCATGTACCGGTAGTAGGCTTCAAAGCCGGTGTTTTGCTGTATCAAGCGGCAGAATCGGTTGTCAGCCTCGGAAAACTCCCTGTTGTAGTAGAATTCCAGCGCCTGCTTGTGCTGCTCCAGCATCTCGCGGGTCCCGTCAGAAATCTCGGACTTGAGACCGAGGGGATGATAAATTTTTGAAATAATTTTCTTGCCCCTGACATGTACCATATCAAGTTCCATGAATTCCACATCAATGACATTCCTGGCCGTTTCCTCACCGCAGATTGTCGGGACATGGTATACCCGTGTCATGGTCTGCAGACGCGATGAAAGATTAACGGCATCGCCTATGACCGTATAGGCAAGACGGTACCGGGAACCCATATTGCCGACATTCATCATGCCGGAGTTGATTCCAATGCCCATGGTCAGTGCTGGCCAGCCCTTGCCCTGATAGGATTGGGAAATCAGTCGAATGGCTTCCTGCATTTCAAAACTGGCCATAATGTCAGCGCGGGTTCTGATTTATGCACTGCTTTGTGAACAAGTTTTCTTCTTGTATTTCAGTGGGATAAGAAGACCCTAGCTGAAACCCCGGTGAGTTGCCAGCAAGGGAATGACCATTACTGCATTACTGCAGGCAGTTCGCCCTTGGAGGCTGTATCCCAGTGTTCTACGAGCTTGCCATTTTCGATACGAAACATATCGAACCAGGCAACATAATAGGTTTCACCGGTTTTCGGGTGAGGTCTTTCTTCCTGTAAGACCTGAACCACCAGGTCTCCCTCGGCAACACTGGCTACAAGGGGGTCTTCCAGGAAGGAATCTATGGATGTGTCCGGACGCTGGGCAAAATACTCCACGACACCGTTACGACCAGTGGCGGCATTGGGGTTGTGCTGGATGTAGATGGGATCCATGTACAGAGGAGCCAACTCTTCCCTGCCGGCTTCCGGCATATGGCGCCACATGTCATAGGCAAGGCGCTTGTTTTGAAACAATCCCGAATCATCATTGACCAGCATGTCCAGTTGAGCTTCACCCTTGATACCGATAACAGGAACCGGGCCACCGTTACCAAAATCAGGTGTGTCCTGTCCTGGCCTTATTTGTATGGAGTCCCAGTGTTCGGCAATCATGCCGTTCTCGACGCGGAACATGTCAAAGTGTGTTGAGGTGTAGGTGCCGGTGCCATCGGGCTCTGGGTATTCCGTGACAAAAGCCAGCACCACCAGATCCCTTTCGGCAATGATGGTGACTACCGGATTCTCGATGGTTTCCGGAACTTCATCCTGGCGGGTAACAAAGGAGCCAAAAATTTCCTTGAATGCTTCCCGGCCAGTCGGGGCTGTCGGGTTATGCTGAATATAATCAGGTGCCAGATACTGGTCAGCGGCTTCTACATGGCCCGCATTCAGGATCGTCCGCCACATATCGTACACAAGTCGTTTGTTGGCCCGCAGTTGGGGGTCGTCACTGTCGAGGAGGAAAGTATGGTCCTCATGGGCCGTCACAGGCATTGGATCACCAAATACGGTAGCCGTCGGTGGTGGTGCCAGGGAGCGCATACTTCCCGGACCTGACGTTGAACTCGTGGCGCAGGAAGTCAGGATGACGCTGGCGCATAGAAGGCTTGCTAAGGACTTACGTTTCAAGATCTGGACTCCCCAAGTGTAATGATCATGTCTGGACAGTCAGTGGCTGCCAGTGTTCTGCCAACCATGATACCCGCTAGGAGTAAGAAGTCACAACCGCTTGATCACTCGCAGGGGCTTTTATTGCTGACGAAAGAAGGGGGGCGGCGTCAGGTGTCAAAATAGAAATCCAGGGCATTACGACCAAAAATCCTTTCCGCTGTATGAACATCATCCAGCAGGTTGTCCAGCCACAGGATAGTGTCTTTATAGTCAAGTTCCCCTTCATGGCCAACAAAGGGGGAGTCGCTGGCCCAGAACAGGCGTTTCTCGCCACACTCATGAAGAAAGGCCAGAAAGTGTTCGCTGGCTACATCACCTATGCGATATCCGCATGACACCTTGAGCCAGGCCTTTGAATCGTTAATGGCTTCTACAACAGGTTTGAAGCCGGGTGCCTCCTTTACCCGGTCCGGTTCAGGTCTTCCCAGGTGGTCAATGACCAGTCTTGGCCCGGCATTGAGCAGGTGGGGTAGCAGGGCAGGAATGTGACGTCCTTCGACATGTAAATGTATATGCCAGCCAATATCAGCCAGCACACTGAATAGCCGGCGATACTCCCGGGAGCGTATGTCCGGTAATTTTCGCAGGCCAATGAAAGGCAGCCTGATGCCAACGATGCCGTCGTCAGTCATCGCCTGTAAAGGGTAGGTGTCCAGTTTTTCCGGATGGAGAATGACCGTGCCGCGTAGCCTGTCCCTGTGGGTTTTGACAGACTCGCGTGTGTAATCATTGTAATCACCCCAGGGGCTGGCTGCGGCAATAACGCCACGACTCACGCCATGGGCATCCAGTTGTGCCAGGTATTCTTCAAGGGGAAAGCTGTAGCCAGGTGTATGCCGCGGATTTTCGATCAGGGGCATTTCATGGGTAAAAATATGGGCATGGGCATCCACCAGCAGTGTGGGTGGTGACGTCCCGGAACCATTCATAAGGTATCAATGCCTGCCGTTTCAATGACCTGCCGCCATTTTTCAATGTCATCAAGCAGACGTTCCTGCATTTGCTCTGCAGATGTGGCCCTGGCCTCGACACCCAGTTCCCTGAAGCGATTCTGGATGTCTTGCGTATTCACCACCCTGGCGACTGAGTCGTTCAGCTGTCTTAATATTTCGGGGGGTGTGCCGGCTTTTGCATACAGCGCATTCCATCCAGTGACGACAAAATCCTCTATCCCGGCTTCAGTGACTGTTGGCACATCGGGCATGGCCGGGTTTCGGGATTCACCCGTGACGGCAACGGGTCTTGCCTGGCCACTGTCGATGGCGCCCTTGAGTGCCGTGTAGGCATCTATCACCAGGTCCACTTCCTGGCGTAGCAGAGCGCCAAGTACATCCGGAGTTGTGCGATAGGGAATGATGGTGGCATCAATGCCCGAACGGGTATTGAATAATTCTGCGGTAAGGTTTTGTGTGCTGCCGGGATTGATGGTGGCAATCTTGAGGTCATTGCCTTTCTCTGCAAGCAAGGCTTCAAGAGATTCAACTCCAGCGTCCGGGTGAACCAGCAGGACCAGGTCAAACCAGGTTACCGATGAAACAGGTACCAGGTCTTCCGTGATCTGGTATGGCAGCTTGTCGAAGAGAGTCTCTGCAATGGTGGTGCCATTGGTCAGTACGATCAGTGTGTATCCGTCGGCCTCGCTGTTGAGAATATTGGTGGTTGCAGCAACACCACCGGCGCCCGGACGATTCTCGATTACAAGACGTTGTCCAAGACCCTCCCCCAGTGGCTCACCTGCGAGGCGTAATGTGACATCGGCCAGTCCTCCGGGACCGAAGGGAATGATGACCCGTATCGGTTTTGATGGATAGTCAGCGGTACTTTCCACGGCAGTTTGTGACTGTTCACCGCATGCGGTCAACAACAGGCTGATCGTCAATGTGCCAATTAATATTACTGCCTGTTTCACGGATTTACTCCGGATGGGTTGTTCAGGTGTCGGATACTACCTCGCCAGAATGTAAAAGAGAGCAGTGCGAGTGTCATCAGGAGAAATACCAGGCTGATGGGCCGCGTAATGAAGGTGGCGAGATTGCTGCCGGAAAGCACCAGGGCGCGGCGGAAGTTTTCCTCTATCAATGGGCCAAGCACAAATCCCAGCAGCAAGGGGGCAGAAGGATAGCCGAATCGATTGAGGAAAAAGCCAAGCAGACCAAAGCCCAGGGTAAGCAGGACATCAACGCTGCTATTGTTGACGCTGTAAACGCCAATGCAGATCAGGAAAAGTACCGATGGAAAGAGGATGCGGTAGGGGATACTTAACAGTTTTACCCATAATCCTATCATGGGCAGGTTCAGCACAAGCAGTAAAGCATTGCCAATCCAGAAACTCGCCACAACACCCCAGAACAGGGCGGCATCAGTGGTTACCAGTTGCGGGCCGGGAGTGATTCCGTGAACCAGCAATCCCCCCAGCATGACTGCCATGATGGCGTCCCCTGGCACCCCCAGAGTCAGGGTCGGAATGAATGCAGCCTGTACCGAGGCATTGTTTGCGGCTTCCGGCGCCGAGATGCCTTCAATGGCGCCTTTACCGAATTTTTCCGGTGTATCCGACAACTTCTTTTCACCAGCATAGGCCATGAACGTGGCTATGGTCGGGCCGGTACCGGGCAGCATGCCAATGAAACTGCCAATCACTGAACCTCGCAGGCAGGCGTTACGAAAAGCCTTCCAGTCCTGTTTCGATGGCAGCATGTTTTTCAGGGAAATATCTTCCCTGCTCGCCAGAGGAACATTACCGTTGCTCAGGTTGTTGAGAATTTCTGCGACGCCGAAAAGTCCCATAGCCAGGGCCACCAGGTTGATGCCGTCCGCCAGGGCGGGTATGCCGAAAGTAAAGCGAAACTGGCCGGAGTTTATATCGGTGCCCACCAGGCCAAGTAATAATCCCAGCACTACCATAGTCAGTCCCTTCAGTGGTGAACCTACTGAAAGCGTCGAGGCGGCGGTCAGGGCAAGGATCATGATGGAAAAATAATCAGCTGCAGAAAAACTGATGGCAAAGTCAGCCAGAATTGGAGCAAAAAAGACCAGCAGCAGTATGGCGAAACTGCCACCGATAAAGGAGGCAATTGTTGTGATGAAAAGGGCAATGCCAGCACGGCCCTGTTGGGACATGGGATAGCCATCGAGACAGGTAATGGCCGCGGGGGCGCTGCCTGGAACATTGAGCAGAATGGAAGCCGTGGAACTGCCGTACTGGGCACCATAAAAAATACCCGCCAGCATAATCAGACCAGGCAACGGCTCAAGATGGAATGTCAGCGGCAGGCACAGGGCAATGGTCGTAAGGGAACCGATGCCGGGTAAAACTCCGATAAAAGTGCCCAGGCTTACCCCCAAAAGACAGAAAAGCAGGGCCTGCGGGGTCAATGCCTGCTCAAAACCGATCGCAAGATAGCTCAGGGTCTCCATACCTTATCCTACAGCGTTCAGAGGAACGCCAAGCTGCAGGACAAACAGCAGGTAGCCCGCAACGGACAGCACTGTTGCCAGGATCAGGACGCTGTGCCACCGGGTGTGAGGTAAAGCCAGGGATGTGAGCAGGACGAGCCCTGCAGAGCCCGGTAAAAACCCGGCGAACTCCACCAGCAGTGCCCAGAACAGAATACCTGTGGTCACCGCAATAAAGGGGCGCAGGGCAATGCCTGTCTGTGGTTCGGATTGCCGATCTCGACACAGTGTCAATCCACCCAGCAGGATCAGGATGCTGCCCAGCACCATGGGCACAAAACCGGGCCCCATGCGGGTAAAGGTTCCGATCTCATAGGTTACCGCAGTGAATGCAGTGGCTAAACCCACAAGAATAAATGCCAGAGGCGGCAATAGCGGGACCAGGGAATGTTTCAGAATCTGTTTCAACCTTAATTCTTTCTTCCAGATTGCTTCATAAGGGCATGTGTCGTGGCAAACAATTAAAACACAGGTCTGATTGAAATTGTCAGGGGGCTTACTTATGCTTGCCAAATCTCCCGCTGTGAGGAATATTCCGTTGAAAAAGTTTTTTGCTGTTGCCTGCCTGACTCTGTCTCCCCTAATTACTGAGGCTCACCATGGATTGGCCAATTTCAATCTTAATATTGATGTCACGGTGGAAGGTGTTGTCACCGAGATTGCCATGGTTAACCCCCATTCCTGGATATATCTGGATGTCACCAACGAGGATGGCAGTGTGTCGCAGTGGAAGTGCGAATTACGTGGCGGGACTGTGCTGCGCCGTTCCGGCTGGTCCAAAGCGCTGTTTGAAGTCGGGTCAGAGGTGACCATTAGTGGCTCGCCGGATCGCTTTGAAGAAAATACCTGCTATACGGGAACAATCACTTTTGCCAACGGGCTGAGCCTGGATCGTTATGAGCAGATTTCCGATACAGAAAAATACCTGAAGAAGGCGATTGAAATCGGACGACTCCCCAATGGCGATCCCGATATTTCCGGTGACTGGGCTGCAGAGCAGGTAGTGATGACCGATCCTCGGGGACTTGAAGGGACTCTGGTCCCTTTAAGTATTGCTGACCGCTTTGAACCAGGTGAAGTGCCGGCTGGTGGCAGGGCTTTTCAGGGATCCCGGGGAACACCGGAGTCATATTCGGAAGATCCACTGGCGACAACCTGGGAGCGTCCCAGTATTCTCCCCCTGACCGATGCGGGTAAAGCCGCCATCGAGGGCTTTGATGGTTCCTCCTCGGACAACCCCAGGTTGCGTTGTGAAACCACCAATATTCTCTGGGACTGGTCATTTGATAATCCTGTCAATCGAGTTGAACAAAACGAAGATGAGATTCGGCTGATTTATGGCACCATGATTTTTGAACGGACTATTCATCTGGGCGAGACTGATTTCCCGGGCATGATCGAACCCAGCAGGGGCGGTTATTCTATTGGGCGCTGGGAAAATGATGAGCTGATCGTCCAGACACGGGGGTTTCTTGAGGGTATCCTGCTCGCCGATACACGCACACCGCACAGTGCGCAGATGACAGTGACTGAACGTTTCCGGATTAATCCCGAAGATGGTGCATTGACCAGAACCTATGTGGCAGAGGATCCACTTTATTTTTCAGGTCAGTACCGTGGTAGTGACACCATGTATATTTCCGCTTATCCCTGGGAGCCGTATAACTGTGATGATCGTTCATATCGCTCTGACCGGTAACATGACAGAATTTTCATGATTGAATAAAACGGGGTGAGAGGCAGGCATGTTGGTTAAGTCATGCCTTCTTGTATTTAGGCTACTGTATTTCCCCATGCAAATCGACAGGAGAGGGGTATGTCCGAAAAGTCAGAAATCAGAGGTGATAAATACAATAACATCCTTGAAACGATAGGTAATACACCGGTCGTGAGGATTAACAAGCTGGCTCCGGCCGGGATTAACCTCTATGTAAAGTCTGAAGCATTCAATCCGATGAGTTCGGTCAAGGACCGGCTGGCACTGGGTATTATCGAACATGCGGAAAAAACAGGTGCCCTGAAGCCAGGGCAGACAGTGGTTGAAGCGACCAGTGGCAACACTGGCATTGGGCTGGCCATGGTGTGTGCGCAAAAAGGCTATCCTCTGGTAGTGACTATGGCAGAGAGCTTCAGCGTCGAGCGCAGACGTTTAATGCGTTTTCTGGGTGCCAGGGTAATCCTGACGCCGGCTGCTGCCAAAGGCACCGGAATGGTCAACAAGGCAAAAGAACTGGCAGAGAAAAATGGCTGGTTCCTTACCCGCCAGTTTGAAAATAAAGCCAATGCAGAGATGCATTACAGAACAACCGGTCAGGAAATTCTGGCAGCTTTTCCAGATAACTCACTCGACTACTGGGTTACCGGTTATGGTACCGGGGGTACCCTGCTTGGTGTGTCCAAGGCGCTCAGGGAAAAAAGCCCGGATACGAAAATTATTCTCAGTGAGCCGGACGTCGCGGCCCTTGTCAGCAGCGGAATTCAACAGGAACGACATGATGATGGCTCACCGGCTGTCAGCCATGAAGCTTTTACACCACATCCCATGCAGGGATGGACGCCTGATTTTATTTCCAGGCTTACTGAAGAAGCTGTCAGGGATCATGATATCAGCCGGGTGGTAAAAGTGCCGAATACAGAGGCTCTCCGCCTGTCCCGGGAACTGGCGCAAAAGGAAGGCATATTTGTAGGAATTTCTGCCGGAGCCACGTTTAGTGCGGCGCTCCAGGTGGCCAATGAAGAGCCCGAGGGAAGTACTATTCTTTGCATGTTGCCCGACACGGGTGAACGCTATCTCAGTACACCGCTTTTTGAGGATATTCCGGCTGAAATGGATGGGGATGAAATGGAAATTTCCAGATCCACACCGGGCTACCAGTTTGAAAGCTGATTTCCCGTTTAAAACCTTGGGATGATTTTTTTTGCCATGGCATAACGGGTGCAGATTCATTCGCTTGACATTGTTACAGGGGGAAATGCGATGAACAGCATCAGGACTTTACTGTTGTGTGCCCTGGCGATTGGTTCCATTGGATGTGCTGGTGCTGATAACGATGGTACAGGTGCTGTACCTTCACTGGCATGGGCCTATGCACTCAATACACCTGGTATTGAGGACCCTTTTGAATACAACGTGCCTCATCGTGTTCCTGGTAGTGAAGTGGAAATTGTTTTTACACTGCCCAGGGATCTTTACTCCCCACCAGACTGGCATCCTGAAGATCATTCCCCCATGCCTGATATTGTTGCCCGTGGAAGAAATCCCGGTGTTTTTGCCTGCGGTTTCTGTCACCTGCCAAACGGCCAGGGGCGTCCGGAAAATGCCAGTCTGACCGGGTTGCCAGAGGCATACATCATTCAGCAGATGGAGGATTGGCGAAACGGTTTGCGCCGTTCTTCAGAACCGATGCATGGGCCTGCCAGCAACATGTTCGCCATTGGCAACAACGCAACAGAAGCTGAGGTTCGTGATGCTGCAGTCTACTTTTCAAGTCTCACCCCGAAAAAATGGATCAGGGTGGTTGAAACACCCACCGTGCCAGAAACACTCATTATGGGTTGGATGTATGTGGAAAAACCAGGTGGTGGCAGTGAACCTATCGGCAGGCGCATACTTGAAATGCCCGAGGACCTTGAACGGGTCGAACTACGCGATGACCGGGCCGGATTTATCGCTTATGTCCCTCCCGGCAGTGTGTCAAAGGGCAGGGCACTGGCCGAATCCGGTAAATGTGAGACATGTCATGGCCCCGGGCTGAAAGGTCTGGGGCCGGTGCCTTATCTGGCCGGGCGCTCACCCAGTTATATTGCCAGGCAGTTGTATGACATGAAAATCGGGAATCGCCGTGGTCTCTGGTCACCACTGATGTCTGATGTTGTAGCAAACCTTACCGTGGATGACATTCTCGCGCTGTCAGCCTACTCTGCATCCCTTGATCCCTGAGCAGCTCAAGCATGCCCCGTAGAGTCATTATCGTCGGTGCTGGACACAACGGGCTTGTCTGTGCGGCTTATCTTGCCCGGGCGGGGATGCATGTTACTGTCCTGGAAGCACGTCATGTGCTTGGTGGCGCAGCGGTTACCGAGGAGTTTTATCCGGGTTACCGTAATTCTGTGTGCTCCTATACTGTCAGTCTCCTGCATCCCGGCATTATCAAGGACCTTCAGCTACATAAACATGGCCTGAAGCTTGTTCAGAGAAGGGTAAATAATTTCCTGCCCCTGGCCAGTGGTGACAGTTTTGCCTCAATTCCCGGTGAACTGGCCACTGAAGTAGCCCGGTTCTCAGACCAGGATGCGGAACGTCTGGTCGACTACGAAAACAGACTGGCAGCCCTGGTTCCGGTAATGAGGGAGGTCATGCTGATGACACCACCGGCACTGGATGGAGCCGGGATTGGTGATCTGTTTTCCCTGTTCAAACTGTCCAAAAGTTTTTCTGGATTGAACAGGCAGGAGAAGCAGTTTTTGCTGACGCTGTTCTCACGCAGTGCCGGAGAAATACTCGACGACTTTTTTTCGACCGAAGCACTCAAGGCCCTGCTTGGTTTCGATGCCATAGTTGGCAATTTTGTGTCCCCCTACACGCCGGGCAATGGGTATAACCTTCTCCATCATCTGCTGGGAGAGGTAAATGGTGAACGTGGACGTTGGGGGCATGCCATTGGCGGGATGGGGGCTGTCTCCGACGCTATCACCCGGGAAGGAAGCAGATATGGTGTCAGATTTATCACGGATAGTCCTGTAGAGAGCATAGCGTCGGACCAGGGCAAGGCTGTGGGTGTTGTTTCCCGGGGGGAGTTTCATCAGGCCGACATTGTTGTCGCCAATACGAACCCGGTAACACTCTTTACCAGGCTTCTGGACGACTCTGTTGTCTCGGATGATCTCAGGACACATTTCAGCCAGTATAAATGTGGCAGCGGCTCCTTTCGTATGAATGTTGCCCTTGAGGGACTGCCGGAGTTTTCAGGCAGAACTGTGCCTGGATACAGGGAAGCGGGCATTATCATCGGCGACACGCTGGCTTACCAGGATCAGGCCTGGCAGTCCGCCAGAGATGAAGGCTGGTCAGGGAAACCCGTTGTCGAAATGCTGATCCCGAGCCTGGTAGATACGACGCTGGCTCCTTCCGGGTGTCATGTTGCCAGTCTTTTCTGTCAGCAGTTCTCACCGGATCTTGGGCAGGCCTGGGAAAAGAACAGGGACGCTGCGGTTGAGACAATACTGTCCTGTGTCGAAACATATTTTCCCGGGTTCGGGTCAAGAATTGCAGGTATCCAGGCACTGAGTCCATGGGATCTGGAACAGCAGTTTGGATTACCGCGAGGTGATATTTTTCACGGGCGTCTTTCCCTGGAACAACTTTTTTCTGCCAGACCGGCCCTGGGGCATGCCGGATATGCCATGCCATTGAAAGGACTGTATCTTTGTGGATCAGGCGCCCACCCTGGTGGCGGGGTCAGCGGAATACCGGGCTACAATGCAGCCCGGCAAATTTTGCGCAGGGCTGTTTAACCGACCCTAGTCGGTCTCCAGGGGCATATCGGGATCTGCAGTCCATTCTGTCAGTGAACCATCATAGACAGCCACATTTTCATGACCCAGTAGCGTCAGTGCCAGTGCATTTGAACTGGCTGCGATTCCGCCGCCGCAGTAGGTAATAACCCGATCGGTCCTGAGTGAGCCTGAAGGTTCAAAGTGTTCTGTCATTTTTTCCCTGCTGACATAACAATTCGATTCCGGGTCAATGAGAGTCTCGCAATACAGATTCCTGCTACCGGGAATACGGCCGGCACGGGAGTAGGGAGAGACCTCTCCGGTAAACATCGGCAGGGGTAATGAGTGCAGTAATACTGTCTCGTCATCTTCACAGGCAACTCTGACATCCGCCTTGCTGGCCATCAGGCCAGGACGCGGGTTGACAGTAAAGGCCTGCGCCTGGGGATAGGTGGTTTCTTCGGTTGAGACTTCCCGCTCCTCCGCGGTCCATTTCTTCCAACCGCCATCAAGTACAGCGGCATTATCAAAGCCGCAGACTCTCAGCATCCACCAGACACGCGCCGCCCAGGCATGATTTGAACGGTCATAGCAGATTACTGCCGTATTATCGCCGATGCCTTTTTTGCGCATGGTTTGAGCAAAGTTTTCCGGGGATGGCATCATTAACGTGATGTCATGATCCTGGTCAGATAATTCTCCGCCCACATCCACATAGATGCTGTTTGGAATATGACCGTCCCGCCAGACATCGATTCCCGAGACAAAGCCATAGCTGCCATCATCGTTGGGTTTCATGACCAAAGTACAGTCGAGTATACGAATATCCTGGTTATTGAGGTTGTCGGACAGCCAGTCAGTGCTGACAAGGCTGCTTTCCAGTGTAGTCGTCATGGCTTATCTCCTAAACTCCTGATTTAATCCGCTGTGATGATAATCAGTAGAGAGACGATAAAAAAGGCTGTTGGCAAATAAAGGATAAAGAAAAGGCCGAAGCAGGTCCGGCCTTGTCAGTGCCCTTGATAATCGGGCAAGCAGGGGAAAGCGTTAAAGCGTGGCTGCAAAAGGGTCTGAGACTACATCGACACAGGCACGAATGACACGACGTATATTGATCTGTTCTTCCTGATGCAGTTCGAGTTCCTCAACACTGATAAATCCATCAGCACCAGCATCTATCCTGTCGAACAGTGTTGTGGCACGAAATTCCAGGGCTGTACTCATTTCTGCGAGGGAAATATAACCATCCCCATCGGTATCAACGATGTCAAAACGGTCTTCTCCCCCGGGCCCCTCCCAGTCGGCTATGGTTTGCCTCACACACTGCAGGACCTGTTCACGTTCTGTTGGGTCTGGAGTGTGTCGACGGGGTCTCGCTGCTTCTTCTTCGCTGAGCTGGCCGTCACCATTGGCATCCTGATGTTCAAACCTGCGATCAATTCTTGCGAGACGCTGGTCCAGGAATTCGTCCAGATCAACAAATCCGTCACCATTGCTGTCAATTCTTTCCAGTAGTCTTTCAGGATCACCGCCAGGACGCGGGGCTCCATGACCCTGGTCCCTTTTGAATGGGCCGGGATGTGGGCGTCCACCGACTCGTTGTGGCTGGTTTTCAATATTATCCTGAAAATCAGCCCCCCCTGGCTGCGCATTGGTAGTGGACAGCAGGCTGGCTGATAAAATGGCGGTTGCCGCCATCAGTGCATATTGTTTTATTTTCATTGTGATACTCCAAGATTGATTCCGTCTAAAAAAATTGAATACCGGCCGGAATATTCAGTTTACTGTATATAACGCCATCATTTGAATACCGTTGACAGGGGGGGTAGTAAAATTTCGGGTTGGTGATTTTCTGTTCAGCGAATCGATGGACCAGCATCGCCATGACTTCGCAGGCAACGGGCGGTAGAATGGACAAAAGCGAACAGGCAGATTCACCGAGAGAAAAGCATTGTCCTTACCGGAAGATCTTCGACAGGAATTACTGGGCACCCTGGGAATAGACAGCTATTTCCCGAGGGTGCTGTTACCTGGTGCCCCGAAATCCAGGCCTTGTGAATGGCCAGAATCCTGGTTGCAGACAGAGTCTGCGAGGTTGCCAGGGATTGATGCTCTTGAGCCGGACCATGCGTCAACTGAGCCGGAGCTGACCGGGCCACGGACCAGTCCAGAGAGTCCACCAGAGTCGCCGGTGTTTTCAACGGTTGAAACGGTTGAAACGGTAAAAAGTTCCAGAAATAGCCAGGCGCCTGCTAAACACCAAAGCGCCTCAGATACTGAGAAAGTGCCAGGGGAAGAGCCTGGGAAACAAAGCGCTTCGAGAAAGCGCAGTGAAGATTTTCGTTTCCAGATGCTCTGTATCCGTGTGAATGAGAAGCTGGCATTGATTAATGCTATGCCTCACATTGGTCCTAGGCAACTGACTTCGCCGCATCTCCGTCTGTTACATAACCTGCTACGTGCAGGCGGCATTGATTCGCAGCATATGTGGATAGAAGACAAACCATTTAGCTGGCCACTGGTTCAGGGTGAATATGTCGATAACAGTAAGTCGGCTGCTGCGGTTGCCTTTAACGCCTACCTGCAGCAGAAGTTATCGGATTGGCAGTTTTCTACCCTGATGGTGATGGGGGAAGAAATCTATCGTCATATCTTTACTCATGGAGAGGAAGGCAGCACTGACTCTGATGTCAAGCTGGCAGCAGCTCTGCCTGAACCTGACGATCAGCCCTGGCAGCATATCTATATGCGTAGTCTTGATGAAATGCTGAACAATCCGGCGTTAAAAAAAGAGGCCTGGCACGCATTGGTTGCTGCCCTGACCTGAGCCCATAAAAGCTTTCCTGACCGTATGATGCCGGACATACATTTCAGACCAATGGATAAGGCAGATTTGCCTGCTGTTACGCGTATTGAGCAAGACTGCCAGTCCCATCCCTGGTCATTGTTGCAGTTTCTGGATGGATTCAATACCGGTCACGAGGGATGGGTGGTTAGCCGCCATTTTGCCGATAGGGAACTGGTCATTGGTTTTGCGGTTATGGCTCCTGTGCTTGATGAAAGTACCCTGATGAATATCTGTGTCAGGCCAGCATGTCAGGGCGAGGGAGTAGGAAGGGTATTGCTGAACTTTCTGATTGATGAAGCTACCACCAACGGTATTGTAAAGGTTTATCTAGAGGTGCGTGCCTCAAACAAGATCGCTATTGGTCTTTACGAAAGCCTCGGGTTTGAACAGTTGGCTGTTCGAAAAGATTATTATCCGGCTACAGCAGGTCGTGAGGATGGTCTAGTCTACGTCAGGCTCTGTCAGAAATTATCCGGGTGATTATTGTCAACGTTCCCATGTGAAGGGGCCCTGGTAGATTCAGGTGAAGACCCGGCAGAAGTATCGGTAGAATGATCGGAGGAAGAGTCGGAAGAAGGGCCGGAATAAGGGTCGGAAGAAGGATCGGGAAAAGTGCCTGATAGAGAGTCCGATGATCTAACGTGGTCTTCTTTATCCTCCCCCGTTATTTTTGCTGATATAAACCCGATCAGCTTGAAAATGCTGACCGTAACCAATGCCAGCAGGACAATGACCAGGAAGAAAATGGCGGTAGAGAGCAGAAAACGGCCGGCATCCCGGGCAGGCAGGTCGGCAAAGTTAATGACGGCTGCAATAGACGCAATACCCACAAGAATGCCTGAAATGACATTGCGGGTTTTCTTGTTCATTTTGCGAGCCATGATGAAATTTGCCGGTGTTTACAGGGCAGCCAGAGCATCCAGCAGGCGCTGGTTTTCTGCGGGAGTGCCTATGGTAATGCGAAGTTTATCCTGCAAGCGATCCTCATTTTTGAAATACCGAACAAGTATGTTTTGTTTCCTGAGTGCCATATAAATGGCTTCGGCGGACTTTCCTTCAGGAACTGTCGCCAGTATAAAGTTACTCTGACTCTCAGGTACCACAAATCCTGATTCCCGCATTTGTGCAGTCATTCGTTTGCGTTCCATGCGCACTTTGTCCCAGGTTTGCCGGGCATATTCCTGATCCTCAATGGACGCCCTGGCCAGGTTCTGGGAAATCAGGTCTGTATTGTAGCTGTCCTTGGTTTTCATCAATGGACCGATCAACGCGGGGCTGGCCAGTCCATAAGCCATCCGCAACCCGGCAAGTGAATAGCCTTTACTGAAGGTTCTCAGGATCAGGATATTGCCATGCTTGCCCAACAGGCTTGCAGAATCTCTGGCTACTGCCGGGTCAACGAAGTCGATATAGGCTTCATCAAGCAAGAGCACCCCTTTATAGTCACTGGCCAGCTCAGCAATAGCATCCAGGCTGGTAAGACTGCCTGAAGGTGCATGGGGATTCACGACAAAGGCCATCTTGGCCCCGGATTCATTAAGCATGCTGGCAAAATTGTCCGGCAGGCTCCAGTCATCCTTCAGCTCAAAAGACTGCATTCTACAGCCATGAGCATCCGCCAGAATCTGGTAAAGCGTATAGGTTGGTCTGGCAACGGCGATAGTCTCATCACATTCCACAAATGTGGCGATAGCCATCCGCAATAATTCATCACCGCCATTGGTAACGATGATATTACCGCTATCAAGACCATGCTTAGCCGCTATGGCTTCCTGCAGACTTTTCGCCGTGGGCGGCGGATACTGCCTTAGCTTACCCACATCACAGGCCTCCAGCGCCCGGGCAACAGCCGGACTTGGTGGATAGGGATTCTCATTGGTATTGAGCTTGAGGATGTCCGGAGAATCAATTTGCTCCCCCGGGACATAAGCTGTCATTGCCTGTATGTTTTTTCGTTCGTAAGCCATCTGTATAACCGTATAAATCGAAGTCCGCAGATCAGGGTTGGTAGGTTGTCAGCCTGTTGTACCAGCCTTCAAGCCAGCGTCCTTCATTTCGTTCAGGGGGAGCATTGTCTACGCGTCGTGCCAGTGTTGTCCTGGCTGATGAAATGAATGCTGCAAGCGGATCATCGCTGCTTTCCATTTCCAGCAGAACCTGTTTCAGCCCCCAGCCGCGGCCATTATAGGCTTCATGAGGCGAGACACCAGTCCCCTTGAAATTAACATAATCTATCAGTGCATAGAGTCCGTGGGGTGGAGAAACATTGGCCACGGCGTAGAAGTGCCCGTGCAGTTTGGCTGACAACTCTTGCCGTGCAGCACTACCCATACCTTCCTGCTGTATGGAAGTCATGATGTCTGCAAGTGCCGAATCAAAGCGTGAGACGATAAAGTCCAGTTGTAAGCGTTTGTGCTCCTGGAGGAACAAACGCAGGTTGCGTAACCTCTCGCTGTCCTGGTCGGCTAGGAAAGCCTGCCTGCTGTCCCAGGGAGCATCCAGGTTATTGGCCATTATCCAGGCAGGAATAGAGATGCCATGGTCCAGCATGTATGTCATTAAGGCCGGGAAACTCTCCTCGTAGATATCATTCCTGTCCCGGGGGTACCAGATGAAATGGCCAATGCCCATGGAAGGGAAGTTTTCACCGCTATTCCAGGCAGTCAGGCAGTCGGGGTTACGGTTGCATTCGTTCCTGTAAATCTGGTCTGCCAGCCACTCTTTCTGGTCGGTTGTCAGTGCAGGGTAGTCCTGGGAGGCAGCATTACAGGAAAAGACTGAAATTGTGCTGAATGCAAGGAATTTCAGGAGGATTGAAAATACGTTGTTGGCGTTATTCTGCAGCAAGATATGTTAATTTTTGCCAATATTATGGATACTTAGCAGATTCTAGCATAAAGTATTGATTGTTCAGCCTCTTAAATCGGGCTCTTAAAGCGACTTGTCACCACTGGCAGGCTGACAGGCCGGGTTCGGATTTCGGGAAAAATTCATAGTTTGCTCCCGGGGTTTGGATGTATAACATTATGGCAGTCAGAACCGGCTTGATACCTGACCTTGCATTTACTTGGCTCGAATAAAAAATTACCGGAATACATTGTGGTTGAAGATACATCGACAGAAAACGTGGTAGAGCAGTCTGAAGAGGGCCAACAGGATAATGTCCATGCGGCCTCTGAAGATGATTTTGTCCGTCATCTCGCGTCGCTTTACAAACAGCTGAAGTTCTCCAAGAACCTGAATAAGGCCATGAAGGAAGTGGAAAGCACTATCCTTGAACTCATGGGCTGTCGCATGTTTACCATTTTACAGAGTGTTGATAACGGCAAGGAAATTGTCGCCAGCTTCCTGGGGGACGAGCGTCCGCATGAAAACGATGACAACATTGAAATTCGCGTCCCCTTCACACCCACGTCTCTTGCCGGTTATGTAGCACTCAGTCAGCATCCATTGCTGGTTGAGGATGTATACGATGCCGAAAAACTGCAGGATATTCATGGCCGACTGCAGTGGGACAAGAGTTTTTCAGAATCCCAGGGACTATTCTTTAAATCCATGATTGTGGTACCGATCAAGGATGACATTCTGCTGGGGGTCGTCCAGTTGATCCGTTTCAAGGAAGACCCCGTTTTCACCAGTGTTGATCTCAAGCATGCCCAGATGCTGGCCCAGATGCTGGCAAAACAGTTCCGTTCCGAATTCCAGAGTACACAGGGACCCTTTGATTACCTGGTTCAGCAAGGCAAGTTAACAGCCAAGGATCTTGACGAAATTGAGAAGAGTGTTTCGCTTTACGGCGGGACGATCAGCAATATGCTCATGGAAGATTACAAGATTGAACCGCAGGAAATCGGAAAATCACTGGAGCTGTATTATCGTGTCCCCTATATGGGATATGACAAGGATATTACCCTGCCTGTTGACCTGATGGAAAACCTGGGAGCCAGTTACCTGCGCAACAATCTCTGGGTGCCGGTGGCAGGTAGCAAGGAAGAGGTAACAATCCTGATCAGTGATCCAAGTAACTACCAGCGGATCATGGAGATCCAGGGGATCCTGAACGCCAAGAATTATGTATTCCGCGTCGGTCTGCCTGAAGACATTCTCAAATTCCTGGGTGGTACCCAGGAAGAAGTTGAGGATGAAGAAGGCTTTGATGATGTATTCAAGAGCCTTCAGGAAGAGGGTGGTATCGAAGTCGAGGATGACTCTGATGACAACGATGACAGTGAAAGTGCTGCCGCCACCTCGGGTATTATCCAGTTGGTAAACCGGATTATCATCGAATCAGACAAACTGGGTGGTTCGGATATTCATATAGAACCCGGTAAAGACAAGAGCCCTGGTATTGTCAGGGTCCGTGTTGACGGTATTTGCCGGGAAATTCTCAAGGTTCCGCCGGAGCACTGTGGTGCACTAATTGCCCGTATCAAGGTTATGTCCAGGCTGGATATTTCAGAACGCCGGTTACCACAGGATGGTAAGTGCAAGTTGAAGATTCGGGGCAGGGCCCTTGAACTGCGTGTTGCTACAGTGCCTACTGTGAATGGTGAAAGTGCTGTCCTGCGTCTGCTTGCCGCCGGATCGGCCATGCCGCTGGAAAAACTCAATCTTGCACCAAAGAATATGGAAAACCTGATGGAGATTTGTAAGCATCCCCATGGGTTGATTCTGGTTGTGGGTCCCACGGGGTCTGGTAAGACAACTACGCTGCATGCGGTGTTGGGCTTTTTGAATACACCTGACCGTAAAATCTGGACGGCTGAGGACCCGGTGGAAATCACTCAGCCAGGGCTTCAACAAGTGCAAATGCAGCCAAAGATTGGTTTCACCTTTGCCGCCGCCATGAGGGCTTTCCTGCGTGCTGACCCGGATATTATCCTGATTGGTGAGATGCGTGACCATGAAACCGCCCATATCGGTATCGAAGCGTCCCTGACGGGTCACCTTGTATTATCAACTCTGCATACAAACTCGGCACCGGAAACCATTACCCGTTTGCTGGACCTTGGTCTTGATCCGGTTAACTTCTCGGATGCATTGCTGGGAATTCTTGCCCAGCGTCTGATGAGGACGCTGTGTGGCAAATGTAAGGAAACCTATAAGCCGGACGAGAAGGAACTGAACCACCTGATAAACCAGTATGGCGAAGAAGACTTCAAACTGCTGGATATCAATACCGATGAGGTTGAATTATGCCGGGCCGTAGGCTGTGATGATTGTGGAGATACCGGTTACAAGGGACGAACCGGCGTTCATGAATTACTGGTGGGTACCCATGAACTGCAGTCGATGATCTACAAGAAAGCCGATCTTTCGGACCTGACAAAACAGGCGATCAAGGATGGGATGAAAACCCTGAAGCAGGATGGTATCTACAAGATTTTCCAGGGCCTGACCGATTACGAACAACTGCTCAGGGTTGTTGCCGAATAATTCGGCTGGCTTACCCTGTTTTTCCTTTCACCGTGAATTCTTGCAGGTAATCTAGCCTGCTTTTGGATATTTTCTGAAAATTGCCACCTCCATCACGTTTCTGTCCCATAGAGTGTGAACTTGCCATCAGACTTTATTGTCGCCAGAGGAGTAAATTAGCGACATCAACCAGTAAAACACCTTGCGACAGGGGGTGCCCATTGATTAAGACAGTACTTATCGGACTCGTCCTTGGAGTCACACTGGGTATTTCAGTAGCCACGGAGCTTTTTGACCGGATAGGCATGCAACCTGAAACCTATCTGCTGACCATAGGTGGGGTGTTGTTTGCCATACTTCTGATCAATCGCAGCATGGCTGTTCTGGCCGCGGCTGGTATGCTGTCAATCGCGGTTTTACAGCCAAAGCAGGTACTGCTTGAGTATGGTTTCGACAAGGATATCCTGTTGGCAGCATTGCTGGTTACCTTGTTGTATCCCGTCGTTTACAAGGTCATGCATTCCTGATTTGTAAACCGATATATCAATTTTTCCCTTCGTGCCGTTTTCCATTGCTTAACCCTGGTCCCGTTTTTTTCGGTCAATTTTTCATAGAGTTTGAAGCTTTGAAATTGCCGTATTTTTTGTGCTGTGCAATACGCTCTCAAACCCTTTATTTATCGGTATTTTTTTATTAGCTGTTTCTATGTTGAGATAAAAACACGGAAATTTATGCACAAAAACGATCGGCTTTGATAATAGACTGGAAAAACAGGGGTTATATAAAGAAATAGTAAAGCGAAAATATAACCTATTGATATTTATAGGAAATTAATTGGTTAAAAATTGTTCAATTTGTAAGGGCGCACCTAGGTATGGGGGGTGCAGTCACTATGGAAAGGGTTATCCAGAGAGTTATCCACAGATTCTGTGGAAAAAAATAAGTTTGCCCCCACATTAAAAGTAGTAAGTCCTGTATCGCGACTTTTGTTGCAGGTGATATACTTTACTTCAATCAAGGCCAGTTGTTTTCAAGGCCTAGTCCGAGACATTTGATGATTGAAATAAACGACAACATTCCCTTTCTCTGGAGACTTCGTGCTCAGGAAGACGGTGAAGGATTCTGCATAGTGTCCATGGTGGTTCCATTCAGTACAGGGGAAAAAAGCCTCGAACACACCATAGAGACGGATATCGTCAGCCTGACGGCAGATTTTGATGAAAGCTCTGAAGATGAAATTCTCGAATGGAACGAGGACGATATAAGTCTGTTCCTGAAGCTTATTGCCAACCGGTCTCCCCAGGAAGGTCTTGCCCAGAGTGGCAGCATCCGTGTGGACCTGAACGATCCCGATACCATCGAAATCGTCAATATTGTTGCAGCTGCCGGTTTTGGCCTTGCCCAGACAGGTGATGATTACCTGGTCAATTCCCATCACCCTCAGTCCGGTTTTCACTTCGATGTAGGATCCCAGGTGTCGCTGAATACAGTTACCGGGTACAAGTGTGGTGTTGTGGTCGATATGGATGATGACCATGTGGTCTGTGTAATGCTTGAAAGTATCAAGCAGGTTTCACTGCATTGCGATGATGAAATTCTCCCCCATGATGTGTTGCTGGTGAAGCGTCACCAGATCCTTGATCCAGTCTATAGCCGAGCCGAACCTGCTGAGTCTGACGTCCTGCATTAGCGTTCATTAAAATCCTGACCATAGCCACTTCTTTCGGAACTCAAAATCCATGAGCCAGTTTAAAGCGGACGTTGCGAAACGCCGCACCTTTGCGATTATTTCTCACCCCGATGCCGGTAAAACCACCATGACGGAAAAACTGCTGTTATGGGGCAAGCTTATCCAGAAAGCAGGAACCGTAAAAGGCAGAAAATCAGACAGGATGGCAACATCAGACTGGATGACGATGGAGCAGGAGAGGGGCATTTCTGTTACATCGTCAGTGATGCAGTTTCCATACAACGATAGGGTGGTCAATCTGCTGGATACGCCCGGTCATGAAGATTTCTCCGAAGATACTTACCGGACTCTGACAGCAGTCGATTCGGTGCTCATGGTGATTGACGGCGCCAAGGGTGTTGAGGAAAGAACCATTAAGTTGATGGAAGTGTGTCGACTCAGGGATACGCCGATTCTTACGTTTATCAACAAGCTGGATAGGGACATTCGTGATCCCATTGACCTGCTGGATGAAGTGGAAGATATCCTGAAAATAGAGTGTGCCCCGATTTACTGGCCGCTGGGCATGGGTAAACAGTTTCAGGGTATCTACAACTTGTATACCGACACTATCTACGTCTATGACCATGATCATGCCGATGAAGTAAGTGAGGCGGTGACGATCAAGGGACTCGACAGTGATGAAGCCACCCGTTTGCTTGGTTCCTATGTGGAAGATTTCCGTGATGAAATCGAGCTTGTACGTGGAGCCAGCCATGAATTTGATCTTCAGGCTTATCTGGAAGGGCGCCAGACACCCGTGTTTTTTGGTACGGCACTGGGAAATTTTGGTGTGGAGCAGATGCTCCAGGATTTTGTAGAGTGGGCACCTGCACCTCAGAACAGGCAGGCCGAAACCCGCGAAGTAGCTGCTGACGAAGAAGGGTTTTCCGGCTTTGTTTTCAAGATACAGGCCAATATGGACCCCCGTCACCGTGATCGTGTGGCCTTCATGCGAATATGCTCTGGGGCTTACCGACAGGGGATGAAAATGCAGCATGTTCGACTGGGCAAGGAAGTGCGTATCAGCGATGCGGTAACCTTCAAGGCGGGAGAGCGTGAATCAGCCGAGTATGCGACATCCGGCGATATTGTCGGCCTGCACAATCACGGCACTATCCAGATTGGTGATACGTTTACGGAAGGTGAGGAATTGCAGTACACGGGGATTCCTCACTTTGCGCCGGAATTGTTCAAACGCATTCGTCTTAAAGACCCCCTGAAACTGAAACAGCTTCAGAAAGGACTCAAGCAACTGTCCGAAGAGGGTTCCACCCAGGTATTCATGCCGCTTAAAAACAATGACCTTATTGTAGGGGCTGTTGGTGTATTGCAGTTTGAAGTGGTTGCCTACAGGCTCAAGGACGAATACAAGGTGGACTGTGTGTATGAACCGGTCAATGTTCACACGGCACGTTGGGTGTATTGTGATGACAACAGCAAGCTGGAGGAATTCAGGCGCAAGGCAGGTGATAATCTGGCGATAGATGGAGGCGATTACCTGGCGTACCTGGCACCGACACGAGTTAACCTGGAATTGACGATAGAACGCTGGCCCGACATCCGGTTTGCTGCAACACGGGAACACTGAATAAAAGTTGATACAAGTTTTGGTTAGCCGGAGTGAGGGTTTATCCTTGTCGAGCCTTCAGCCTTTGCCTATTTCTTGCCGACAAATTCCCGATAGATCAATGGGAAAACGATCATCAGCAGGGTAACCACGATAAGTATATCCCGATCCAGATAATACTCTGCCAACATTTCTTCAGGCATATTAATAGCCAGGCTTAATACCAGAATGATGACAATCAGGATGGCCCCTCTGAAAGCGACAAGTCCGGTTATCACCAGGGCGCCAAGCCCGATAAACAGGTAGCTCCTGTCTATACCAAACTGATCGAGCAGGGTGGCACTGAGAGTCACACCGATTGTCAGAAAGACAAGCAGTGAGAGCAGAATTAATTTCATAAGTGCCGGCTCTCCGTTTGGCAATCAGCACGGATATTCAGAGGATATTATCTTCTTCTTCGCCATCATCACTGACCAGTGAAAGTCCACCTGTGCGATCAGGCTCTTCCTGGCCTTCCCCACCCACTTCACTCTCGGCAAGCGAGATTTTCAGGCGCAGGTTATTGGCAGAGTCGGCGTTTTTCAGTGCTTCTTCCAGGGAAATTTTTCCTTCCCGGTAAAGGTGGTAGAGAGCCGAGTCAAAGGTGCGCATTCCCTGTTGTTCCGACTTCTCCATGACTTCCTTTATTTCCTCCACCTTACCGTTCTTGATCAGGTCCTGTATGCGCGGTGTACCCAGCAGAATCTCGATGGCGGCAGCACGTTTTCCATCCACGGTGGGCACCAGGCGCTGGGAAACAAAACCGCGCAGATTGAGCGACAGATCAAGATACAGTTGTTTGTGTCGCTCTTCGGGGAAGAAGTTAATAATACGGTCGAGGGCCTGGTTGGCGTTATTGGCGTGAAGGGTAGACAGACATAAATGCCCGGTTTCTGCGAAGGCCAACGCGTGTTCCATGGTCTCCTGGGTTCGGATCTCACCGATGAGAATCACATCGGGTGCCTGGCGCAGGGTATTTTTCAGAGCCTCTTCATAGGAGAAGGTGTCAACGCCCACTTCACGCTGGTTCACAATGGATTTTTTGTGTGGGTGAATAAACTCCACTGGATCCTCAATGGTAATGATATGGCCGTCTGAATTGGTATTACGGTAATCGATCAGTGAGGCCAGTGAGGTGGATTTACCGGATCCGGTACCACCGACAAATAGGATAAGCCCGTTCTTGTGCATCATCAACTTGGTCAGCGTTTCCGGAAGGCCAAGATCCTTGAAGTTGGGAATATCCGTCTTGATATTACGGGCAACGATACCGACTTCGTTACGCTGCTGAAAGATGTTCACACGGAATCGGCCAATACCTTCCTCAAATAATGCGAGGTTCATCTCGGGGCTGTGCTCAAACTCCTTGATCTGCTCTTCATTCATGATGGAGTAGGCAATTTTCTTGGTATAGCCTGGAGGGAGCACCTTGTCCGTCATCGGCATTAGTCTGCCAAAGGCTTTCATGCTGGGCGGCGCTCCTGTTGTCAGGAACAGATCAGAACCGTCTTTAGCGATCATTACTTTGAGCAGGTCTTTTAATTCCATGATGCCAGCCTTAGAGTTTTTTCGTGATGCTAGTTAAAACGTTTCTCAGTAAACCAGGATACTTCAACTGCTGATTTGTGGACCTGGTCAACTACACCCAAAGTCAGTGCAAAGAGCGCCATACGAATCAGCACCCCGTTATCGGCCTGACGGAATATGGCCAGGCTGGGGTGCTGGTTGAGATCGTTATCCAGTTCATTGGCTTCAGCCCTGGAATCCCTGGGTAATGGATGCATGATAACGGTATTCGGTTTGCAGTGACTAGTGTAGATGGCCTGGTTCAGACGAAAGCGACCCCGGTAGATATCGGCTTCTGTGCGGTCTTCAAAGCGTTCTTCCTGGATCCGGGTCAGGTAGACCGTATCATTGTTAACCAGCCCTGTTTCCATGTCATCTGTCTCGATGACTATGTGGCCATTCTCCCGAAGGAGTTCCACAATATAGTCTGGCATTTTGAGTTCAGCGGGGGATATCAGCGTGAAGGTGATATTTTTGTAGAGACTGAGCAGTTTGCAGAGTGAATGAACGGTTCTGCCAAACTTCAGATCTCCGACCATGGCGATACGAATACCTTCAATTTCTCCGGAGACCCTGAGTTCCTTCCTGATGGTGTACAGGTCCAACAGGGCCTGGGAGGGATGCTCCGCAGGACCATCGCCGGCATTGATAACGGGAACCCGACTGGCCCGGGAGAACTCTTCAACAGAACCTGCTACGGGATGACGCATGGCAATGATGTCGCTGTAGCCACTGATTACCCGCGCAGTGTCATAAAGGGATTCTCCCTTGGTAATAGCGCTTGCCTTGATGTCGGTAGTTTCTCGTACCTGCCCGCCAAGGAGATTAAATGCACAGCCAAAACTGACGCGGGTACGGGTACTGGGTTCAAAGAAAAGATTGCCTAGGATAGCACCATCAAGAACACGGGTGTGTTTCTCGCGGTGGGCATAGGGCACCATTTCATCAGCTACACGGAACAGTTCTTCAACATCAGTACGATCAAACTGACTGATGGAGAGGATGTGTGAGCCAAGAAAATTCATGAGCAGGAATTATATGACTAATTCGTTCGCAAGTCTCAAAATAAAAGAAAAGGATATGGGGATAGAAGGCTAAGGTTCAAAAACTGGGCCTGTGTTTCTTGTGTCTGACAGGAGCAGGAGTCCAAGCGGCCTGGTTGTATTGGTGAATGACTAAATGACAGATTTCACTTATTCTTGGTGAAAAGAATATAAAGAGAAGCGTTACAGGGGGATAGTGGTGACAAAACTGAACAGGCGCCAGGTACTTGAAGGGTTATGCGCTACCGGTGCAGTCATCCCGTCTATTTCTGATGCACAGATTCCTGATGAGGCCAGCCTGAGTCCACCTCAGCCTGGAGATGTCCTGGTCTATGCCTATGGAGATGAGGCTGGCGAGCTCATTGGTGTGGATGATTTACCGGTTGATTCCAGGCAGGTGTTTGCCTGGTCCATGGACCCGTCTACTGGCAGTGTTCGCAATGGTACCCGCCTGAACCAGTTGGTGCTGATTCGGGTCAGCCCGGACCGGATGTCTCCTGACACAGCTGCTCGCAGCATCAATGGACTGGTCGCCTATTCCGGTATCTGTAGCCATACTGGCTGTGATGTCACAGACTGGAATGGCGAGTTTCTTCGCTTTCAGTGTCCTTGCCATGAATCACAGTTTGATCCTGCTGATGGTGCCCGCGTTGTCGGGGGACCTGCACCCTGGCAACTTGCAGCATTACCTTTGAAAGACATTGATGGCCACGCAGGAGTGGCAGGACTGTTCGAGGGAAGAGTGGGGTTCCAGCAGCCCGGTCTTTCACCATTCGGTATTTGATGATTCCAGGGGGAAACCATGAATCAAGTGTTTTTCAGACCATCAGCCAAGACGATGATTTTGTCATGCCTTTTGTTGCTTTCAACTGGGCAATCAAATGCTCAGTCAGGGGGCTATTCGGCAGTTACCGATGACAGGTTGCGCAATCCGGAGCCTGAAAACTGGCTGATGTTTCGACGTACCTATGATGGCCAGGGTTATTCACCCCTGTCCCGAATCAATGCTGATAATGTAGCCAGCCTGGAACCGGTATGGACACTATCCACCGGCCTCACGGAGGGTCACCAGTCCCCACCAATAGTCAATGACGGGATTATGTATATCACTACGCCGTTGAACCATGTGCTGGCTCTTGATGCGGCCAGTGGTGACGTACTCTGGCGTTACAACATACAAATGCCATTTGATATCAGTCTCATGCATCCCACCAATCGAGGTGTGGCGCTTTATGATGACAAGGTCTATATGGCCAATTCGGATGCCACAGTGGTGGCTCTTGATGCACTGACAGGGGAGGAGGTCTGGAAACAGACTGTAGCCAACTACCGCGCCGGTTACTACATGACACTGTCCCCTCTGGCCGCCAATGGCAAGATCCTTGTAGGTGCCTCTGGTGGTGAACGGGGGATTCGTGGCTTTGTCGCTGCACTGGATGCCGAAACAGGACAGGAAATATGGCGTACATATACTATTCCGGCACCTGGTGAACCCGGCAGTGAAACCTGGCCGGAAGGTGCCTGGGAAACGGGTGGTGGATCCATCTGGATGGCAGGCAACTACGATCCAGAAACGAATCTCAGTTTCTGGGGAACGGGTAATGCAGGGCCCTGGACTGGAGAAGCGCGACCAGGTGATAACCTGTTTGCCAATTCCGTGATTGCCCTGGATGTGGATACCGGGGAAATGAAGGGATACCACCAGTATCACTGGAATGGTTCCTGGGACTGGGACGAGGTGTCACCGCCGGTAATCATGGAAGTGGAAAGGGGGGGGCGTCGTTTCAAGGCCCTGGTGCATGCAGGACGTAACGGTTATCTCTGGGTACTAGAGCCTTCAGAAGACGGTATCGAATTCGTGGATGCGGAGCCTTATGTCTACCAGAATGTCTTCACATCCCTTGATCCGGATACGGGACGCCCGGAATACGATATGGATCATAAACCTGGCATGGGCCGTGTCGCCGAGTACTGCCCATCCCTGTCCGGTGGCAAGAACTGGCCGCCGGCGGCCTACAGTCCTCAAACGGGGTTATTTTATATTCCGGCCAATGAAAACTACTGTTCTGCCTGGGCAGGGGTAGAGGCTGAATATCGGCCTGGTCAGAATTACACGGGAATAACGGGTATGCAAGCCAGTCTTGTGGCAGGGACTGATCATATCGGGGAAATCCAGGCGTGGAATATTGATAGTGGGGAAAAAGTCTGGACTAAAGAATTTGAGCTGGCCAACTGGGGGCCCATCCTTGCCACCGGCGGTAACCTGATTTTCTCCGGTGGAACTGCAGATCGCTATTTCCGAGCACACAATGCCACCACCGGGGAACTGGTATGGCAGCAGCGCCTGAATTCAGGGATTACCGGCGTGCCGACCACCTTTGAAGTGGATGGTAAGCAGTACATTGCGATTCAGTCCGGCTGGGGCGTGGATGCCATGCGGATGCAGGCCAATATCGATCGCCTGCAAGGAAAGGAAACTATCGTACCCCAGGGGGGGGTGCTATGGGTGTTTGCGCTGGAAGAATGATTTCAGGGAAACCTGCAAATCGATACATTCTTTGTCAGGAATCCTTTTCGGCAAAAGCGGGGCTTTGCCGACCTACCGGGAACTGACCTCTAATTTTTTTGCCATTGCGTTAGTGTGTCATCGAATAAATTACCGCATTCGTTCCCATCCTGAAGGCATCTGTAGAAGGCTTCAGTGGCATGGTCCCGTCTTCATACCAGTCCCAGAAATTGGCCAGATCATTGTTGTGTCCTGCCAGGATGCCCAGTCGTCCCTGATCATCAAACAGTCCATAATAAATAATATTTTCCCCGGGGACGTAGTCTGCCATGGCGGCCAGGTCTTCCAGCGGCGTATGTACACGGAAGGCTACATGGTTGATGTCCACAGGTATTAGGTCATTTTCCGGGAATGCTCTTCTCACCTGGGAGCGCATCTGGGCAAACTGCCAGGGACCGTCAAAGTCATCCATGAGGATGAAACCGCCCCGGTGAATAAATTCTCTCAGGTTGATGACTTCCTGTTCGGTCAGTTCCATTTCACCGGGCTCTGATACATAGGCAAAAGGGTAGTCAAAGACCTCAGGGTCGCCCAGTTCCACGATGCGGTAGGAGTCGAAATCCATGTCGATACGTGTGGAGCGTTCCAGGTATTCATTCAGGTTGATATCGGAACTCGGGTAATTATGGGACCAGCCCATATGGCCGATATTCCCGTTGGTACCAAAGTGCCAGCGGGCAGCAGTGAACTCTCGGGCGGGAGGATCGTTTTGTACGATGCGGTATCCACGCCCGAACTGGGCGAAGGCATTACCTGGGGTTAGTGGGTACACCAGAAGCAAAACACATAGGATTAATAATCGGCGCATGTGCCCGGAAATTGTTTTCGGCTGGTCAATGGATTCAAGTCAGAAAATACCTGTTTGTGAAAACGGCGGCAATAGAAATTTTTTAGTTCCTCATGGAGTAGGATTTTCAGTCTGCTAATTATCGATGTTCCCTGAATTTTTTGAGGGTTTCATGTCCTTTTACCTTCAGTTATATTGAATAATCAAGCCTCCATAAACCAGGGAAAAAGACAATGAAAACACTGGTTATTACGTTATTGTTTGTGCTTTTGGGTATGCCTTCGATGCTGTGTGCCCAACAGATCGGTCCAAAAGTCCTGAATCTTGACGAAGTTACCCTGGAGTATCCTCGCCCATGGGACCAGGAGGCCCATGTTCTCCTGGATTTCACTGTCAAAAGCGATGGTTCTGTCAGTGATTTCTCGGCAGTAGGGGGGTTCCATGAATCCAGATTTGTAGATGCCGCAATCGCTGCGGTTGAACAATTACAATTTGAGCCCGCCACTGAACGGGGAGAGCCCGTTGACTGGCCAGGCTTTCAAATCAGCGCTAGGTTCGTTATTCGTAATCTCTTTCATTCCTTAAGACCCCCAGCGAATGAGGAAATATCCAGGGCTGAAGCATTGATAAGGGAGGGCCGTCTGGGAGATGCAGAAAATGTGCTTAAAACGGCCCTTGCCAACACAACAACCCTGTTTTTTGAAGATGCCCTTATCAATCTGCGTCTTGGGGAAGTGTATCTGGGCAGCAACAGGCCTATAGAAGCTGTCCACGCCTTGGCACGGGCTACCCAGACTTATCTGCCTTCAGAGCATAATGATTTTAATCTCGAAACAGCCGTCACGCACAACCGCCTGTTTGTTTCTGTTATTCCTGAAATCTTTTCCGATGATTTCATCACCACAAGCCTGCAGTTACATAGCGATAATAATCAGCCCCGGGTTGCCACTCCTGCACCACTGCGGGGCGGTGCGCAGCGAGGACAGGGAAAGCGAGGAGGTGGAGAGAGGCCAAAGGCAACCCTTGAAGTACTTAATAACACGCTTCTTGAGTCCGCTTACCAGCGCTCCTATCTAGCTAATATCTCTGTCGCCAATATTGCTGAAGTAATTAATACTTACAATAATCTTGAAGAATTAAATGATGATGCCATCACTCCACAAATGTTGGATCAGATCGGAAAGGTCCGTCAGTTACAGAATTCCGGACAACAATTGACCTCTTCGCAATTGCTGGTCGATGGTAATACGCTCTATTATCCGACTCACAGGATTCTCGCTGCAGTAAATGTGGACGGGGCCATCGAAACAGTGGATTTTCAGTGTGAAAACCGGGTCATTCGCTTGCCTTTCCAGGCTGAAGTAGAATGGAGCCTGCCCGAGAGTTGGGGGCAGTGTGCCCTTCGCTTCAGGGGCGATGATGGAGTCAGCTTCAACCTGGTTGAATTTCCTGAGTAGCTACGGATAACAATCAATTCATCCTTGTTATCAACCTGGATGGAGAAGTTTGCGGAATATCCGTGATTCTTTTTCTGTCATTTACCTGTCATTT
>Ga0181561_10000304_pt1 | contig 40011 bp, 33 predicted proteins | sample 011ome_19_FD_133760 | JGI IMG/M metagenome (GOLD analysis project Ga0181561, IMG submission 133760) | Coastal salt marsh microbial communities from the Groves Creek Marsh, Skidaway Island, Georgia - 011510BT metaG (megahit assembly) | ecosystem: Environmental > Aquatic > Marine > Intertidal... | reverse complement strand
GAGGCGCGGATGCACACGCGGTGCGACCCGTCGCCGGACGGCGCGTTCGCCATCCTCGAAGAGCTGCGGCGACCGTTTTCGTACGAGATCCCCTGCGGGCGCTTCCCGAAGCGCGTCTGGGTGGTGAACCGCGCCGGCGAGACCGTGCGCGAGGTGGCGGACCTGCCGCTCGCGGACGAGATCCCCATCGTGCACAACGCGTGCCGCGCGGGGCCGCGGGGGGTCAACTGGCGCCCGGACAAGCCCGCGGAGCTGTACTGGACGGAGGCGCGCGACGGCGGCGACCCGCGCGTCGAGGCGTCGCCGCGCGACGTGACGTACGTCGCCGACATGCACGACGCGGGGGGCCCGGCCGCGGCGGGGGTCGCGCGGTTCGAGACGGACCTGCGCTACGGCGGCGTCTCGTGGGGCGCGGACGGGCTCGGGATCCTGTACGAGTCCTGGTACAAGACGCGCACGATCCGCGCCTGGGTCGTGGACACGCACGGGCGCGCGGACCGGCCGAGGCGGCTCCTCTACGACCGCGACTACGAGGACAGCTACGACGAGCCCGGCTCGCCTTTGTCGCGGCGCATGCCCGACGGGACGTACCTGCTCGCGCAGATCGAGGGCCCGCTGCCGAAGGACGGGTGGAAAAAACCGAGGGAAAGAAAAAGCAGCGCGAACGGCGCGGCGGGCGCGAACGACGCGGCGACGCCGCGTCTGCGCCCCGAGCCGGCGTCGAGCTGGAAGACGGGCGCGACGCTCCTGCTGGAGGGCGACGGCGCGAGCGACGCCGGGGACAAGCCTTTTTTGGATTTGCTTAACCTCGACACGGGGGAGACGCGGCGTCTGTGGGAGTGTGCCGGTGTGAACGCGCTCGAACGGCCCGGGTCCGTGATCAGCGACGCGCACGGCGCGCCGATCACCATGGAGACGCTCAAGATTCTCCTGTCGCGCGAAACCCCGAGCGAGAACCCGCAGTACTACTCGCTGGAGCTCGGGGGCGCCGAGGAGAAGAAGCTCGCGCCGCGCCGGCTCAGCGACTTCCCACACCCGCACCCCTCGCTGGTGGACCCCCCGAAGCGGATCCTGAGGTACAAGCGCGCGGACGGCGTGGACTTGAACGCCACGCTGTACACGCCCCCCGGGTACGACGCGGAGCGGGACGGGCCGCTCCCCACCGTCATGTGGGCGTACCCTCGCGAGTTCAACAGCGCGGAAGCCGCCGGGCAGCTCCGGGACTCGCCCAACCGGTTCACGTCCATCTCGCCGATGTCCCCTTTGGTGTGGCTCGCGCGCGGGTACGCGGTTCTGGAGGGACCCTCGCTGCCCATCATCGGCGACGCGGACAAGGGCGTCGAGCCCAACGACTCGTACGTCGAGCAGCTCGTCGCCGGCGCGCGCGCGGCGGTGGACGAAGCCGCGCGCCTGGGCGTCTGCGACCCCGCGCGCGTCGCCGTCGGCGGGCACTCGTACGGCGCCTTCATGGCGTCCAACCTGCTGGCGCACGCGCCCGAGCTCTTCGCGTGCGCGGTGGCGCGCTCGGGCGCGTACAACCGCACGCTCACGCCCTTCGGGTTCCAGTCCGAGGAGCGCACGCTGTGGGAGGCGAAGGAGACGTACCAGGCGATGAGTCCGTTCATGCACGCGAACGTCATCAAGAAGCCCATCCTGCTGATCCACGGCGAGGAGGACACCAACAGCGGGACGAACGTGATTCAGAGCGAGCGCTTCTTCGCCGCGCTCAAGGGGAACGGCGCGGACGCCAGGCTGGTGCTTCTGCCGCACGAGTCGCACAGCACCAGGGGGCTGGAGAGCGTGCTGCACGTGCTCGCGGAGACGAGCGACTTCCTGGACGCGCACCTCAAGGCGGGCGGGACCCGAGCGAGTTCCAAGCTGTGACGGAGACGCGAACGATTTTAAAAAACGTGATCAGTATTCCAAGACGCGCGTTACGAGAAGAAGTCCCCGCTCGCGACGTCCACCTCGAGCATACCAGCCTGCGGCTCCCAGAACCGAACGCGCCTGTGCGCGAGGTACTCCGCGACCGCCGCGGGGAGCCGCGAGGGTGTCCTCGAGCCCTTGGTGTGGTGTCCCGTCCCGACGAGCACGTGCGCGACGCCGTCGCCCCGCGCCGCGCACTCCCCCAACTCCCTGTGCAACGCCGCGATCGCCTCTTGGACGTGTAACCCGTGCAGGTCGAACATACGCGGCCCGTTGCCTCCCACGCCCGTGTTTCGCTCGCGGAAGATAGTCTCCGCCGCATTCGCGTGCGCCGCCGCCATCAGACGCGCGTGCTCGCGCCCCTTCCGCGACAGATCCTTCGCGAGCGCCTTGTTGCCCGACAGGTACGCCTGCGTCGCCTGTTGGAAGCACACGTTGCGCGCCCTCAGATGGCCCTTGGCGTCCTCCCTCGTCGTCGCGTACAGATGCGACACCGCCTCGCCAGTATCCACCCAAGGCTGGCTGGACGCGAGGCGTCTCCCGGAGAAGTTTCCGCTGCCGTACCCGACGGTCACGCCGCCGCGCGGATCCCGAGGAGGCGCCGCCGTCGCCGCCGTCCGCAGGCGGTCGGCAAACTTGTTCCCGTTTTCGTCCGAGGCGCCCACCCGCGCGCCCGGCGCCGCGCCCCCGAAAGCTGCGCCCTCGCGCACGTTCGACATTCCCCCCGAGAGCGTGAAGCTGCGTGGCATCTCGGGCGGCGAGGGTTCGGGGTTCGCGCTCGGCACCGGGGGCTTGGCCACGTCGCCGCCGAGCGTGGGAAACAGCTCCTCGTCGTCCAGCGCGGGGGGCTCGGGCGGCTCCACCTCCGCGTCCAGCTCGCTTAGGATCTCCACCGTGAGCGCGATGTCGCCGTTGTTCGCCTCAAGCAGCTCCGTCAGAGACTCCAGCGAGTACCCCCGGTACGACTCCATGAGGAACTGCAGGAACTCGTGCTCGTCCATGTGCTCGTTGTCGGAAGCGCCGCCGTAGCTCTCGCCGCCGCCGTCGCTCTCGTCGAACCCCGAGTATCCCCCCGGGTAGTACGCCTGATACTCCCGGCTTGTCTGCGCGGGGTGGAATTCCCGGTACTCCCGCGCCTGCGCGGGGTGGTACTCCTGGTACTCCTGCGCTTGCGCGGGATGGTACTCCTGCGCCTGCGCGGGATGGTACTCCTGCGCGTGGTACTGGTGGTACTCGCCGCTCTGTTGCCGCCGGTTGTTCAGCAGCATCCCACCCTCGAGCTGATGCACCACCTCGTCGCGTCGTTGCTTCGTCAGCGGCGACGCGGCGTCGAGCGGCTCGGCATCGCCTCCCTCTTCGTCGGAGACGAACCCGAGGGAGTCCAAGCCGAGATCTGCGAAGGACTGCTTCTTCGGGAGCGTCTCCGGGCGGGGTTGGTCCTGGCCGAGGTGCTCGCCGTATCCCGATCGCTGCGTCGGCGGGTAAAAAGGGGTGGCTGAAGCGCCTCCGGTGGGAACGAACGACGCCGCACCCGGCTTGAACGTGAACGACGCCGCCGAGGCATCGAGCTTCGCCCCAGCCCCGTCGTCGCGCGACATCCCGACGCCGCGTTCGGTCTCCGCTCGCTCCAATCGAGCGCCGCGGACTATCACCGCGGAGGCAGCCGGCGTAGTCCAGAGGATCGAGTCACGACGTCGTTGAAATATAGATTTCGGAATCGATCCACTTGCCACTGCGGCATAACGAGGGTAATAAAGTCTGAGCGCCCTCGGGCGTGACGGGCCGCGCGGCCAGTGTCACAAGCACGCGAGAGCCCCGAGGCCTGGTCGCTCGGCACGATGGTGGAGGCCATAATGTCCTCGACTTTCATGCGACGGTCGCTCATCGAGGAGGAGGAGGAGCACGACTCAGACGTCTCTGGAGTGGACTCCGGAAGCGATTCAGACGACGTTCCCATCCTCGCGCGTCGAAGAGTCGTCCGGAACCCGAATGCGTTGACTTTAGACGCCGGGAAACCGTATTTGCAGCAAACGCAATCGACGAAACAGGAAACGCAGCGCAAGATGGAGGTGCGTGCCTCCCCCAACCTCGACGGGCCCGACGACCCGACCGCCCGCCCTCCCAGATTTTGCCCTTTTCCTCTGCTTTTTTGGCACGAACGCGCGACGCGGCGAGTCCTCTGACCGCGCCCGTTCCCTCCTGCAGACCTTGCTCAACCGCGCGGCGCACACGCCCGAGTTCCAGCCCGGCGCGTACAACGCCGCGAAGCTCTCGGAGGACGCGGTTCGGCTGCTCGCGGATTTCATACTGCGCCCCTCCGTGCGCAAACAGCTCAACCCCCTCGTGGGGGAGCTTCGCGGGAAGAAACGCAAAGGCCGCCCGCGCGCCGCGGTTGATGACTCGGCGGTGGGCGAACCGCGACGCAAGGCGTTCATAAGCAAAGAGACGGGACGACGAGTGCGTACGACACTCACGTTGCAGCAGACTCGCGTGTTACAAGACAAGTTCGAGGAACAGAAACACTGGAACCCGAAGCAGTGCGCGGCGATGTTGCCCAACCTGAACCAGCTCGGACCCGACTTGGCGGTGGAACAAGTTATCCGGTGGTTCGATAACCGGCGACGAACGTTGAAAGCCCGGGGCGGTTCGGCCCCGGCGGCGTCCGGGCGCGCGGGCGACGCCCTCGAAGACGAGGGCGTCGAACCGAGCGCGAAAAAAAGCGGGGCGGTCAAAGACGAAAGGAAGACCCGACGCGTGTCGCAAGTCGAGCGCGAGATTCTGGAGGCTGCGTTTTCGAAAAACGCCGCGCCTGACATTCGGGTCCGGCACGCGCTCGCGACCGCGACCGGTCTGAGCCAGGAGCAGGTCACGGCGTGGTTCATGCGGAGGCAGGCCACGAAGCGCGCGCCGTACGGCGTGATCCCCGGCGCGAACGGCATGGCGGGCGTGGATGGGAACGACCGTATGGTCCTCCCCGGCATTTTTCCCAACCACCTCGCGGCGGTGCACTCTTTCGGCGCCTCGCACGCGTTCATGCACGGCGGGCTGCTGCAGGCGGACTACGTCAACGCTCACGGCCTGCCTCCGCTCGGACCACCGCTCGTGTCGGGCGTCCCGCAAAACGCGGGGTTCGGGATGCCTAACGTGGGGGCGGACGCCATGCGGGGACGTTGACCCCGCCTCCGCGGGAGACGCTTTCGCGTCGATCGATAGCTCTAGCTAGACTAAATATTTCATCGGTGCTTCACCGCGACGCGGACGTCCGCGTACTGCGCGACCAGGCCGCGGGCCGCGCTGGCGCACGCCTCGTCCGCATCCGCGCGGTCCGCTGACTCCAAAAACGCGTCGATCAGACCGAGCTTCAGGTCGAAGAAGCGCGCCGCGTCGACCGAACCTTTCATCCCGATTTTTGCCGCGACGGTGGGCATGCGAATTCCGAGATCCGAAAAATCCTGGTGCTTCGTGCCTTCCACCTCCGCCTCGACCCACGGCGCGGTGGCGTGCGAATACATCGGCGTCAGGTCGGCACCCCAGCCGTGCGAGTTCACCACGAGCGTGGGAACCTTCGCCGCCGCCGCCGCGCGAAGCGGGTGCGTCGCGTCCTCCGCGCCGCACGGACCGAACGGCGCCGTCCATGGATCGAGCAACACGGAAGTTCGGACGCGCGTTTTCGTCGCGCCGGGTCGTTCGGTCGCCATCGCCGCGACCACCGTGGCGCCGCCGAAGGAGTGGCCGATAGCGACCAGTCGCGACGCATCCACGAGACCGCGAAACGCGGTCCCGACGTCGAGCCGCGATCCCGGGAACGCGTTTCGAGGCGGCGCGTCGTTCGACAGCGCGGCGACGGCGGCGTCCAGCTCCGCGACGCGTTTTCCAATCTGTTCGAGGCGCCACGCGAAGTTCCCGTCCGTGTGCACGTACGGCTTGTGCGTCACGCCGTGTTTCCCGTGGATCGCCGTGTACGACGCGCTGCCGTCCCTGTGCTCCACTGCGGCGACTAGGTAGCCCTGCGAGGCGAGAGCGCTGGCCAACGCGGCGTACATGTTCCGCGTACCGGCCAACCCGTGGGAGAAGACGACGAGACGCATCGGCTTTTCCCGCCGTGGGGGGGCGTCCAGCGTCACGGGGATGGTGTCGAACACGGTGTTGGAGACGTAGCCGACGAGGTACGCCGTACGTGCAAGGAGTTTCTGCCACCACCGGCGCTTGGGGTTGGTGAAGTCGACGAGAAAGTGCGCCATCCCGTGCGCGTAGTGCACGGACGGGACCCACAGTGGACCGCGTCTTGGTGGTTTGCTGAGGGTGGGGTAGTACAGCCGCATGAACACGTCAGAGCCTTCGGGCGCGTAGTCCGCGACGCCGACGTGCGCGGCTTCGCCCTGCCATCGCGCCGGAGGCGGGACGACACGAGACGGGTAGGCCATGCCCAGAAACCTCTCGGACGCCTCCGGACGACGTGGAACAAGTGGGTGCCGAGATTGTGGAGGAAACGCTTTTGAAGCCGAGATCGAATCCGTATGTACTTTTAGTCTCCGCGAAAATGCATTGGTTTTTAGACCCTCAAACAGATCGACCGCAAAAGTGGATAGACTCGCGGAGAGACGTGTCTCGCCTTTTTGCCGGCATGCCGCCACCCCGGACTCAGAACCGTCGGCACGCCCACCCGCGCGTCACGTCCACTCAATAGCCACGATGGCCGCTATGATGACCTCCATGGTGCCGGTGACTCTGCGCACCGCCACCCCCGCTTCGTCCGCGTCGACTGGTGAGAATGCGTCCCGTCCCGACTCCGACGCCCGCTGACGATTGGCGAGACTCGCGGAAAGTGCCGTCGGCTCGACGCGAGGGCACGACACCCGAGCGGGCCCATCGATGCGTGGCTTCCCCGAACGCCCGCGCCGACGACGCCGCATGGTGTATAATCGCACGTTCGGGCGGCTTCCAGCGTCGCGGGCGCGTCGCTCGCGCGTCCGCGGCGTCGTACCGACGCGCGTCTGCGCCGCGACAAAACCCTATTGGTTCAGGTTTTGCCAGTCGCGACTTGTTTTTCCCACGCCCGCGCGACGAAGCACCTTCGCTGACCGCGTCTCTCCTCTCCCTCCCTTCTTTCCTCGCAGGCCGTGGTCGCCTCCAGGTCGTGGCCGCGAACAAGATGTCGCGCCCCAACCTGGACGACGCCGACGTCGCGCAGTTCAAGACTGGCCCCAACGACACCGGCTCTTCGTCTCTGCAGATTGCGCTCCTCACCAAGCGCATCGAGAACCTCACCGCGCACCTCTTGGTGAACAAGAAGGACTACGCCACCCAGCGTGGGTTGCGCATGCTCCTGGGGCAGAGGTCGAGGCTCTCGAAGTACCTCAAGAAGGACGACCCCGCCTCGTACGAGAAGACCATGGCGGCGCTCGGACTCAAGATGAAGTAAACAGTAGACGGATTCTTTCGAGCGTCGGGCGGCGACCCGGCGCCGGTGGGTGTGTAGAGCGCGTGTCTAGGTGACACTTCGGTTGTCATGCACCTTAGTAGCTTTGCGATTCGTTCTCATCTCGCGCGTCTTCCGCGACGCGGACGCTTGGCTCTTGGAGAAGAGGAAACGTCGCGAGCGCCGAACCTGCGACAGCAGAAAAAGCGACTCACCTCTCCGTAAGAACACGGATCCACCCGCGCTGTCACGTCAAACGTCGTCTCGAAATGTCGACAAAAAAGCCACGAAAGGCGTTTCGATCTCGTGTTCCGCGGCGCGCTCGTCCCTGGTCCACTCCGCGCAGCCCCGCCCGAGGTTGATCGCAGATAGGTCGTGTGTCCTTCTTTGGTACCAAGTCTCCGAGTGCGCGACGTGACCCGCGACGCGATGTCCCCCGCGATCTCTTCTCCGCACGCGTCGGTCGAGCTTCCTCCAGAAAACGGTGTTGAGAGGACCCCGCTGCTCATCATCGGCACGGGTCGCGCGAGCATGACGCTCGTCGCGCACCTTCCCGAGCGCGCGCTCGTCGGCGCGGTGGTGGTGGACCCGTCGGGAGAGTGGCTGGAGTCCTGGGCGCTGCGCGTCATGGCCATGGGCGCCACGCACGTGCGTTCCGCGCTCTCGATGACCCCGTTCCCCGACGCGGACGGGCTCCGGGCGTTTTGCGAGAAGCGCGGCAACCGAAAGGAGGACGTCCTCGCGGGCGACGACGACCGTCCCCCGGTGCCTTCGTGTCGAGCATACGCCGAGTACTGCGGCTCGCGCGTGCGCCGGGACTCCAAGTTCCGCCGCGCGCGAGTCATCGCCGACCGCGTCGTGAGGCTGGACCCCGAGCCCGGCGGTGGCCTGCGCGCGACGCTCGCCTCGGGCGACGCCGTCGTCGCCGCGCAAGCCGTGCACGGCGCCGCGTGGCGCGTCCCGGTGGTGCCGAGCTGGATCACGAGGGCGATGCAGGAGAGGAAGGGCGAGAGCGGCGACCCGAAGGGCACGCTGAAGGACGCGACCCTCGCCGTGTCTGCTGATGTGGACCTCGAGGCTTGCGATTTGGAACGCCGCGACGTGGTCGTCGTCGGAGGCGGCTCGACTGCGTTCACGCTCGCCGCCGCCGCTTCTCGCCGCGGCGCGGCGCGGGTCACGGTCGTGTCCCGCGGCGAGGTCACGGTGAGGGACCGCGAGTGCGACGTCGCGTTCTGCGGCAATAAGGGCATAGGCGCGTTCCGAGGCGCTCCCCACCCCGAAACGCGCGTCGCTTCGCTCCGCGCGGAGACGCGCGCCTCCGCGGACGCGAGGACGTTCGCCGCCGCCGCCGACGCCGGAGTCGCGGTGTTGGAGGGCCGCGTCGTGGAACGCGCGACGCGGTGCGAGACGACCGGGAAGTGGCGTCTGCTCGTGGCGGCGCACGATGCCGAACACGCAGAAGGCGGGCTGGTTCGCGACGTCGACGACACCGACGTCCTCGACGCGGATTTCGTCTGGGCGGCGTGCGGCGAAGCCGTCGACGCGTCGAAGGATCCCGTCCTGAAGAGCCTGTCCGACCGCGACGACTCCGCCGGGCGAATCGTCGGAGGGTTCCCCGTGCTCGTCGAGGACGACGACGCGAGCGACGCGAGCGACGCGCCGGGAACCGCGAAGGACGACAAAGGCGCGGCCTCGCCGGAGGCTATCGGGCCGCTTCGGTGGCCAGGACTGCCTCTGTATTTCGTGGGAAGGTACGCTTCGCTCTCGGTCGGACCGGCGGCGGGCGCGCCGGCGGGACACCGCGTCGCCGCGCGCGCGGTCGCGCTCGCCGTGCGCGCGCACGCGGCGCGGTGGCGGCGCGGCCAGAACCCCTACGCTCGGGGTCTATCTGCGGCTCAGACGAAGGGATCGGCGCAGACGACGACGAGGCAGACGGATGCTGAGGGCGTCCCGCTCGCGTTGCGGCTCGTGCCGGAGCACCTTCGCGGCGGACGCTCCTTGATGGACGCGCGGGAGTTGGCCCGAGCGCTGAGAGGCGCGGCCGATGGGCCTTCGCCGCGGGGGAAGGGAGGCCTCCTCGTGCCTTCGTCGTCGGCCGACACGCTTGCCATGCGAGACCTCGCGCAGTACCAGACCATCGACGACGATTTCGTGCTCGAGGTGCGCCTCCCGCTTCCCGAGCGCGTGCCGCCGGAAAAGGTGCGCGTCGCGTTCGAGGCGCGCTCGGTGGAGGTGTTCGCCATCGGAGACGAGATCACCTACCGGTTCTTCGTCCCCAAGCTGTTCAAGCCCGTGCTCGTGGAGCGGTGCCGGTACGAGGTGGCCAAATCGGGGAAGCGCGTGTCGCTGTTCCTGCACAAGTACGACAACAACGAGTGGCGGTTCCTGAAGGGGTAGAAGAAGCGGAAGCGCGTACGAGTCGCGCGGAAAGAATCACCGCCAAATAGCCTGGCCGTGGGCGTTGCAATAAAAAAAACGTGCCTCCGAGAGATTTCAGGGGTACGACCAGAGGTGTGGCGCGCCTCGACCGTGGCGCGATGAGCGCGCTCGCCGGCCCGTCGGCGGTGCTCCGGCGGCGTCCCGACGGTGGTACGTCGGAGACGCCGGCCGATGACCGGATGTCATCCTCCGGAGCGCATCTCGCTGAGGGTCAAACGCTTCGGTCATCGGACGGTGCGTCGAGCGCCGCGGACGACGTTCACGACGGTGCCGAAGCGTCGCGCGCGGCGGTGCGTGGTCAACCGGATGCGAATCCCGCTATAGCGCCTCCGGGACCGCGCGTGTCGACAACCGCCGGTTCCCTCGGGGTTCCGAAGCCCCGCGTCCCGAGGAATGCAGACCCCGCGCGGCTACGCGTCTGCGCGGTGACTTGGAACATGTGCAACCGAAAGTTCCCCGGGGACCTCGCGCCCATGCTCGCGCCGCTTCGAGAAGACGACGGACACGTGCGGTGCGACGTGCTGGTCGTGGGCGTGCAGGAAGCCCCCGCGCTGGACGGGTTCGTGGAGCTCCTTCTGGACGCGCTGGGGGGTGACGACGCGTTCGTCCACCTCGCCGGCGTCTCGCTGGACCCCGGCGGGTGGATCCGGATGGACGCGTTCGCGCGGCGCGAGCTCCTGCCCATGGTGCGGGACGTCCGGCGCGACGCGGTCTCGTGCGGCCTGGGGAACGTCATCGGGAACAAAGGCGCCGTGGGCGTGTCGTTCGAGTACGCGGGCGCGAGGATGTGCTTCCTCAACGCGCACCTCGCGGCGCACGCGGAAAACGTGGCGCAGCGCAACGCGGATTACCACCGCGTCGTGAAGACGATGTTCGCGCCGCGCGGGCGGGAAAAGGGGAAGCCCAGGCTGGTAAAAAAGCAGGCGGCGGGAAAGGTGAAGAAGAACGCGGTGGCGCCCGCGCCCGCGTTCGCGGAGGACGTGTCGGGGGACTCGCCCATCGATTCCGCGCGCCCGACGCCGTCCACGCCGAAATTCGGCGGCGTGTTCAAGCGGCGAGGTTGGAGCGCCGCGGACGGTTTCGACATGTGCGTGTTCCTCGGGGACCTGAACTACCGCGTCGAGGGCAACCGCCGCGCGGTGGACGTCCTGCTGGAGCGCGGGATGCTGGACGTGATGCGCGCGAACGACCAGCTGCGGATCGAGCGGAGCGCCGGGAGAGCGTTCGCGGGGTGGTCGGAGGGGGAAATCGAGTTCCCGCCGACGTACAAGGTTGACCGCGGGACGGCGAACACGTACGACACGTCCAAGAAGCAGCGCGTCCCGTCGTGGACGGACCGCGTCATGTGGCGCACCGCGGGGGGAGGCGCCGTGACGTGTCCCGATGGCGCGGACGTGTACACATCCGTCAAGGGAGTGCTGACGTCGGACCACCTCCCCGTGGTGGCGCGGATCGAGGCGCGGGTGCGCGGCGCGCGAGACGCAGCGCCCGGGGACGGGACGCACGCGCGCGCGCGGGGGGGGGGGGGCGGGGGGGGGGACGCCGGGGGGGGGGGGGGGGGGGGGGGGCATGTGCGCGGTGATGTGAACGCGCGGCGTGGGATCCCGATCCCGTGCGCGCGAAGGTGTTAGACGATGTGAAGTATGTAGCTATGGTATTCATTCTTTATGTATTTGGTGAGAGAAAAGGAAGGTGTTGCGTTGCGGCGAGTCGAACGAGACGTTCCCTCGGACGCGACAACAAGTCGTACGTACGTACTATCGGAGGTGGACACAACACGTCGTAGTATCGGAGGTGGACCACCTGGCGCGTCACAAACAACCCGCGCGGCACAGCCCGTTGAAGCTGAAATTCCTCTTCTCATGACGTCTTCCCTCTCTCTGCGCTGCCCCGTCCTCGGGCGTCTTTCGCCAGCACTTCTCCTCGCGTGGACTCTGTGTGTTTGCCTGTCTGTAGCGCAGGCCGCGGAAAGCCCCCCCACGAAAAAGGAGAAGACGAAGGAACAGCTGGAAGTACTGTCGCAAATGGCGATGTGGCCGCAGATTTCTATACGAGACCTTTTAGCCGGAGAGGAGTCAGCGCCGCCTCCGTCTTCATCAGGCGACACACCTTCACCTCCTGTTGACCTGCTTTTCGTTTTGCAAGCGCAAAACCTAACCTTCTTGCCGAATACCGAAGGCGGAATAATCGGCGCGACGGTAAAGTTGAAAGGCGTGTACGAGACGATCGTCTCGTTCGCCGATCGTCCGTACCGCACCTTCGACAGCATCCCCGTATCCGAGTTCTTCGCGTATCCTCTCGTGCAGGACTTCTTCCGAGGCCCGAACCCGCCGAACGCCATCGTGGCCGGCGAGCTCCCGGTCGACATCGCGCAGCACTTCGCGCGTCGAAACGGGACCTCCGACATTTTGCCTCACCGACGTTTGCTGGGTGGCGTGTTGGGAGCCGCGTCGTACGACGCCAGCGCCAACGAGCTCGAGTTCCGCCTGCCCGCCGGGATCGATATTTTCCAAGCCGACGGATCGACGCGCATCGTGACTTCGGAGGTGTTCGAGGAAATCGAGGAAGCCTACGCCAACGCCGGTCCCGGCGCCGCGTCCGCGCCGGACGCGGCGAACGGCGACGCCGACGCGCTGCCCGTGCTGCAGCAAGTATCCCTGTTCATCGATTCGTTCGGAAAGACCCCGCCACCCGTCGCGAGCGGCGGCGGTCGCAAGCTCCTGCAGCGTGGAGCCGCCGGGCGCCGAGGCGGGCGGGGCGTCGGATTCGGACGCGCGGGCGCCGTGCGCGTCGGCGGCGGCGGCGCCGTTCGACCGTCCGCGGGCCGAAGAGGATTCAGCGGCGGCGTGACGAATAACTTCATCCGCGGCGGCGGCGGGAACGTGCTCGTCGGAGGCGCAGGCTGGAGAGGCAGCGGACTCGGATGGGGAGGCGGAATCTACGGAAACGCCCTCGGATGGGGAGGCGCGGGCGTTTACGGCGACCCGTATTACGACCCGCTCTTCGGGTCGCGCGCCCTCGCGTACTCGCAGCCGTATCCGCAAGCGGTGCCCGTGCCCGTGCCCGTGCCCGTCCCGACGCAGACCGCGGCGTCCGTCGAGCCGAGCCCCCCGGCTGCGCCAGCGCTCTCCGTGGCAGACGTCGTCGCCGCGCTTAGCGGCGTGTGGCGCGGCGATGGCGGCGGCAAAGGCATGGGCCAGATCGTAATCACCACCAACGAAGACGGCCAGACTGCGTCAGTTTCCGCGTCGCCGACTGGTTGCGCCGACTGCGCATCCGGGTGCCGCTGGTCCACCGCTCGAGGCACCGTCCGCATCGTCGGGGACACGGCCACCGTGGACGCGACCATCGACACGTGCGACGGCGGGACCGAGACGACGCGCGCCACGCTGGAACGAGTTTCGAGCGGACGGAACGTGCTGTACTGGACCCCCGCGAACGTGTCCACGAAGTGGGTCAGGAACGCGTGACGTCGTGAACGCTCGAACGATGCGTACCCTCAGCGAGAAAGAGAAAGATCTTAGAAAGAAAGACCGTTGTTACAACCGAACGCCGCGTTCATTGAATGACATCGTCGCTCCACGTGCGTTTCGCCACCTCCTCCACGAGCGCGTCGAAGTCGAACTTCTTCTGCGCGTGGTTGAACGGCTTGACGAACTTCTCGAACAGCGCGTCGTCCGCGTAGAAGCTGTGACAAAGACGCAAAAGTCTAGTCGCCTCTTGGTTCGTCAGGTGCTCCGCCGCACCCGCCACGCCCGCATGCACGTGCGTCGCCTGGACGAGCGCCAGCTTTTTGGACTCCACGAGCTCGGGGTAGTGCGCCGCTGCCAACATGGGCGTCGCCGCCTCCTGCAGTTTTCGGAAATCGTCGATCGCGGTGAAGGACGCGTACGGCATCTTCGTCTGCGCGACGAGCGTGAGAAACTGACTGGGCGATTTGTGCAGAGGCATGACGAACATGGGACACGTCGTGGAACGGTCTCGGAACCTCGCGTACGCGTTCGGATCCACGGTGACCCCGATTTTTCCCTCCTTGCCCTCGTGGTACTCGCGCCAGATGCCCTCGATGGCGTCGGCGTCTTCCTTCTCCAGCAGCTCGACGTGGGTCACCTCGCCCAGGGACTTGCCAGGCGGGACGAGGGCGCTCATGCGCCGGGCGAGGGACAAGACATGCGGCGAAGACGCCAGGTCCCGCCCTCGAACAGTACAATTGATGCCTCTCGCGGACCTCCACGCCGCTCGCAACGCGGTGGAACACCTCATGACGCGCTCGTGCCGAGCGCAACGCAATATAGAGGAAACTGACATCACGCGAGACTCGTGCCAAAACTGCGCGCTGTCGCGACTAACGACATTCGAGATGTCGAGGGTCTGTGACTCAAGTCTGCGCCTCGACCTGACTGGCGAATTTGCGGTCGAAAAGCGCTTCTTCCGCAGAGAGCTCCGTCACTTTTCCAGCGCCGCGATCGAGTCGACATGGAGTTCGTCCCCAAGTCGGGATGGAACAAGACGGAATGGGACTACAACGGCGCCCTTAAGAAAGGCAAGGTGTCGCGTCTCGGGCGATTCACGAACGCCGAGGGGTTATCTCTGGCCTTCTACTCCTGGGAAGTGCCCGACCCGAAAGGTGTGGTGGTCTTCAGCCATGGTCACGGCGTGCACGCGACGTTCGAGCTCCTGAACAGCGTCAAGGCACCGGGTATCAGGACTCAGTACAAGGGGACGTGGGTGGAGGCGTTCAACAAGGCTGGGTACAGCGTGTTCGCGATGGACCATCAAGGACACGGCCGGTCAGACTTCGCGAGAGGCAAGCAGTGCTACTTCGAGCGGATCGATAACGTGGTGCAGGACTACTCGCAGTTCGTGACTTTGGTGCGAAAAGAAGTCGGCCCGGAGCTGCCGTCGTTCATGCTCGGCATGAGCATGGGAGGGTTCGTGGTGGTGAGCTCCGCGATTAAGGACGAAAACCTGGCGGATGGCGTCGTGCTCCTGGCCCCAATGCTGTCCTTGCAGAAGCTCGCCAACCGCGGGATAAACAAGGTGCTCCTGCCTCTGCTCACCGTGATCTCAATGTTCGTGCCCACGCTCCCGCTCGCCGAGACGGCGAGGAACACGAAGTTCCCGCACAGCCAGCGCGAGGTGGAGATCGACCCCCTGACGTGGCCGTCGGGACTGAAGCGCACGCGGTGCCGAGTGGCGGCGGAGTACTGGCTCGGCACGCAGCGGATCCAGAAACGTCTGCACGAGATGAACATCCCGTTCATCGCGTTTCACGGGCGAGACGACCCGATGACGGACCCGGAGAGTTCGGCGATGTTGTTCCGCGAAGCCGCGTGCGAGGACAAATCGCTGGAGTGGGTGGACAACGTGTTCCACGACCTGATGCATGAGAAGCCGACGAGCGACCGCATGATCGAGTCCATCGTCGAGTGGATCGGCGCGCGTATCGATGGGCCGGTGAAACCGGCGGGGAAGAAGCCCAAGCGAGCGGCGCCGAAAAAAGAAGAAAAGAGCGCGCCGAGCGCTCGTGTCACTCGCGCGCGGAACCGAGCGTGACGGCCGCGGCAGGCGGTCGGGATAGGCGTTTTGATTGAATGCGCATACAACACACGAGCCGATCACCGTCCGTACCCCGATGTCTTGACGTTCAGCCTGGAGAGCTTCACGACCACCCCCCAACGTTCGGCCGCAGACTCTAACCTGTTTCTAGTCTCTCCCGAGACTTCCGGATTGCCATCGAGAAAAACCGTCAAACTGTCAAACCGTGGGCGTCCAAGGTCGCCTTCGAAACACTCAACGAGCGCGAGCGCGCCCTCGATGCCCACGTCGTTCCCTGAGAGATTCACCTCTTCTAGTGACGGTATCTCCGCGAGCACGTCTGCCACCGCTGACACGCCGTCGTCACTCAACGCGTTACCCTTGAGGTCGAGCGAAACGAGCGAAGCGCACCCCGCGATTCCCTCCACGAGTTCCCATGCGCCGTCTCCCGATATCGAGTTCATCGCAAGGCCTAAGCTCCGCAGACGCGGGATGCCCGGAAGCGCTTCAGCAAGCGCGACGACGGCGCCGTCGCCCATGCCGTTGCTTCCCAGATGTAACTCTTCGAGGTGTTCGCACGAGGGCAAAGCCGGAGCGAGCCATCGTACTCCGGCGTCGGAGAGAAAACACCCGCGGAGGTCGAGGCATTCAAGAGCGGGGGTACCCGTCGGTAACGCCTCAGCGAGCTCGGCGCCGCCGCCGGGTCCGACGTCGTTCCCGCTGATGTTCAGACGTGCGAGACTCGGTGTTCTGCCATCTCGCCACACAGCTGCGAGATGTCCCAGACCGAGCGCGGTGATTTCGTTGCTCGAAAGGTCGAGCGTCTTGAGGGAGACAGGAAGCGCCCTCGCGACGGCACCGGCGCCGACGTCCCCCAGTTCGCACCGCGAGAGCGTCAAAGATATCAGACCCGCAAACGCAGCGGGATTCCGAGACAACGCTTCCGCGCCCGCATCACCAAGGGGGTTGCGCGCGAATCTGACGGTTTCGAGTCTCGCGCAAACCGCGAGCGATTCGCCGAGCGTCGCCGCCGCTACCGCGTCAATCTCGTCTCCTTCGGCGGAGAAAGACACCAGCGACGACGCTCGATCGCGCAGACCCGGAGCGAGCGACGTCCATCCCTCGGCACCGAGCCAACACTCGATGAGCCGAATAGCGGATATCTTCCCTTCGCAACAAGTGACACCGAGTGCCTCTCTGAGCGCGCTCGCGCGCTGCGGCGTCACCGCGAACGGTCCAGTGGCGTCGACGCACACGGAGACAGACGACGCGGAGCCGCTCGCCGCTTCGGCGAGCGAGGACGCCGCCGCTTGTCCGTCGAGATGTTCCGGAGAGACGCGGAGCTCCATCGCGGAAAAATCCGGCACAGTCACCAAGACGGGTGGTTCGGCTGCCCACTTCGGGTCATCGTGTTCACCGCGTGACGCGTCCTCGCGCCTTCGGAGGAGCAACAGACACGCGCCCTGAGGTAACGCATGACCATCCGGCGACGACGTTTCGTTCGCGGGGAGAAAGGATGAGAGCGGCACGGCCGTCGCCGCGAGTCCCGCGTTTTCGATGGCGTCGTGCAGCGCGCGGTCCACGGATGGCCATCGCGGGATGTACGCCAGAACGAGTACGCCGTTCGGATCCGCCATCAAGAAATCTGCAGTCTCCAGAAGAGTCCGTGCCGAGGATGCGGAGTACACGACGTCAGACCCGAGGACGACGTCCACGCTGCGCGGCGCCGCCGTCGCCGCCGAGGGGAACGCGTCGGCACCCCAGAGCACGTTCGCCACTCGAGTCGCGTCGTGACCGCACACGATGCCCGAGCGATTGAGCTCGATATTACGCCTCAGACGCTCGACGACCGCGTCGTTGCTATCGGTGAGGACCAGCTCCGCGCACGTTCGCCCGGCGAGTATGCCGGGCACGCCGATTCCGGCGCCGAGTTCGAGCACGCGTGCACCCTTCAGCAGGGCCTGGCCCTCGGACGAGAGGATGAAGTGGCACAGCATGGGCATCGCCTGCCATGCGACGTGACCGGTCTCGTCGTGGTCGGCGGTGGACGTCTCTTCGGGGAAATCCAGAGCGCGTTCGGCTCGGACGGCCACCTGAAGATCGGAGAAGGGCGTTGAGGTCGAGGTCAGACGTGCTACAACGCGACGAGCGTTTTCGAGAGGGGGTTCGAATGGGATCCCTACCGTCTCGCCGTTCACACGCGTGAAGGAGTACTCGCACGCGATCGATGAAGAATCCGTTAAGTCCGTCATCGGACGCGGGCTAGCCAGAATAGGCTACGCTCGAACCACCCGCCCCTACCGACGCATCCGACAAGGGCTCATCAAGTGTTGCGCCTTGCGCGTGCGCAAAAGTGCTCGTCAGTTCCGAGCGAGCCAAATTATTACCAGCAAGTCCACAGGCCGTTGATGTATTCTCACAATCTCGTTAGCGCCTCAGGGCACAGCTTCCCATAGGATAATCGGCGACCATGCCACCCAAGAAAAACCCCGTTGCAGCACGAATAAAGAAGATCATGCAAGCGGATGAAGAAGTGGGGAAGATCGCGCAGGCCACGCCCGTGCTCGTGTGTGCGTTCCCGTAAATTTCCCCTCTACCTACGGTCACGTCCCGAACGTTTCTCACGCGTCGCTGACCTCACGCCTTCCACGCTGACCACTCGACAACGCAGACAAAGCGCTGGAATTGTTCATGGAAGAGCTCGTTAAGTCAACGGCTGACGTCGCCCTCGCGCGTGGCGCGAAGATGATCAGCGCCGGACACCTCAAGGCGTGCATCACCTCCAACGAAAAGTTTGATTTCCTGGAGGAGATCGTGCAGGGCGTCCCCGATTTGCCGGCGGCGGATGAGGCGAAACTCGCGACGACAAAAACCGCAAAGCGTGAGCGCGCTGCGCCGAATCCGGCGGTGCCAGGCTCGTTGGACGACGACGACTACGGCGCGCCGCCACCGATGAAGGTCATGCGCGCCGAAGCACCGGGGACGTTGGATGAAGAGGCGCCGGCTGTCGGATCGCTCGGCGGCGACGATTTGGACGTCCCCGTCGCCGCGCCGCCGGCGGTGGGGACGTTGACAGGCACACTCGGTGAGGACGACGATTACGATGACCTGTGAATGGCGCGGCAAGAGTATCGATTTAGCATGCGGTATTCGCGCGGTGTAATACATGTACAACAGAATTTCTCTAAACGAAGGACGGTTCGTGGGACAAAACGAAACGAACGTCGTGCTCGCGTCTCTCACGTCGAGTCCACGGTCTTCAACCTGCTTGTGTCTTTCAAACGTTCCCTCATGGGGGAATCACGGAAGGTACCGCGATACTCTGGGGTGCCGTGCCTTGCTTGCTGGCGCGCTGGTTACCCGTGGTGCTGCGAGAGTACACCGCCGCACGCGGAGATTGTGCGTTTTGAGACGGAATCACTTCGTCCGTCGCGTCCAGGGTTGCGAGCTCGAGCTCGAAAAAGTTGTGGGTCAGCGCGTCTTCCGGCGAGGCGCGGCTCTCCGGTTCAAACTTCAGCAACTGCAGCAAGAAGTCCGAAAACCGCTCCGCCACGACACCCTGTAATCGCGCGTGGACGATGTTCCGCAGCTCGATCATCTTTCGCACGGCTCGTTCGCTCTCCCTGCTCTGTGCTCCGTCCGGCCAGTTCAAGACGCGATCCAGGAAGCGGTTGAACCCTTCGCCTTTCTTGAAGTACTTTTGCGCGTGCGCGTCGGCGCGCGTGACGACCGTCTGGGGAATCGGGCCGAGCACAACTTCCATCATCGCCAGATGCTCGAGGTTTTCGTGCGTCTGAAACAACGCGTCTCCTGTCAGCAACTCCACCAAAATGCATCCGACGCTCCAGATGTCGCACGGGTACGACCAGCCCATCCCCAAGATCACCTCCGGCGCGCGGTAGTGGCGCGTCGACACCACGGACGAGTGGTGCTGATGTTCGAACGTCGCGCTGCCGAAGTCGATGAGGCGGATGGTGGGATCCATGGGCACTCGTTTCGTGAATTTACTCCCAGATGACACGGGCACGCGCTGATACGCGCTGGACAGGAGCAAGATGTTCTCGGGCTTCAGGTCGGTGTGCACGAGTTTCAGGGTGTGCAGAAACGCCACCGCGTGAAGGAGCTGACGCGCATACTGTTGCACGAGCCCAACCGAGAACGGCCTGTAATGGTTCTTCCGCAGAAAGTCGAACAGGCTCAGACCACACTTCTCAAAGACCATGCAGATGTGGCCTCGGTAATCGAACCAAGTTTGCATTTTGATGCAGTTGAACTTTCCAGTCGGGTCGTTCTTTTGCACCGTCTTCAACACGTCAATCTCAAGCTTCGCCGCGTCCCGGTATTTCTGAACGTTGCGGATGATCTTGATGGCGCAGTAGCTTCGGAACTTCCGATCCCAGCACTCGAGCACCCTTCCGAACGTGCCTTCACCGAGCGGTGCCAAGATTTTGTACACGGGCGTGATGTTTTCGCCGAGCTCGTACTGCAAGTGTCCGTCCTGCGGCGTTTGAGACGAAGGGTAAAATAAAAAGTCAGCGCGAGATCTCGCGCGGAGGGTTGCGCGCGCTCCAGACGGAGGCGTTTGCGGCGTTTGCGGCGCGGGAGAGCGCTCACCTTATCATCAGGTCGTAGAGGTGGTGACTGGTGCACTTTGCCTCCCGCGCTTTTTCCGGAGGTGGCTCTCGCCTTCTTTTCCAGGGCCTCGGCCGTGGCACCGGACGCCTTTCTGTCCTGCTAGGAAGAAATCCGAGAGTAGGGGGAAACCAGTTGCGCGAACGACGATTTTGGGGCGGCGGTCAGCACGGAAAACGGAAAGACGCGTCGGAGGCTCGGAGCTCGAGTGCGGGGGTCTCGCGCGCGTCGATGGCCGCAGCGGCGGCGAAAACCTGTACCTACACCATATACGCGTGAAACGGGGGAGTGTCGGCTCACCTCGAGAGCCTCTTTCTCGTCTCGCTTGCGCTTCTGCGAGCGCGTCACGGCGACGTCGGTAGATCCCCCGGAAACTCCGTCAACCGTCGTGGCCTGAGCGACGGGTGTGACGAGCGGGTCTAGCCCGAGAGGGGTGCCGTGCGGGTTGGATACATCCCCCATGATGACCACCGAGCTGAATTCGCTCTAACAACCGCGCTTGTGCGCGTCGATGCTCGTCCGGACTTCCCTTCGAGCAGCGATTCCGACACCTGCAGTGAGGAAAGAAAAACGCCCCTTTCTGTCGCTTTTTTCGTGACGAGCGAATGAAGGGGCGCCCCGTTCCCTCGGAACGCTAGGACCCCGCGAGCTAGCTCGTCGCGCACCGAGGACGCCGCGCTCGCCTTCGGGATAGTACAGCCGCCCTACCTCGGCCCAAAGCGAGGTCCGTGCGCCGCGAACTGCGCTCTTGGGCCCTGATTCTTGGCGGACACGACTGCGGGCACCAACGCCGCAAACCGCAAACGGCGCAACGTGACGTTGAGACGCTTGACGACGAAAATCCCGCACTCTCACAGGTCTTTTACACGTGTCCGTCCCGGATAGAGACTCTGCGAAGACCTTTCGCGTCACTTGAGAGGTACCGCACATCGCACGCACCGGACCCGGAAATCGGACGATGTCCTGCGCTGCCTCCGTGGTCGGTTTTACATCGCGCGTAGCGCCAGGTGTGTCGCCCCGCCCAGGCAGGACAGCGTCTGTCCCGGCAGGGCGCGGTGCGCTGCAAGTTCTGGCGGCGAAAAAAAAGTCGAAACGCGATCAAGAGCGCAAGGCTGCGAAGCGAGCCGAGGCTAAGGAGTTAAACGCGAGGTTCGCGGCCGCGAAGGAAGACGCCGGGGACGATGCGGGGAAAGACGCCGCCTCTGCGGCGAAATCGTCCCCCGCGCCTTACGAGAGCACGGGTGCGGTGATGCAGAGCCTCACCATCTGCGGCTCGTTCAAGGAGAAAACGGGGGCTAAGCTCCTTGACGGCACGGTGATGGTGCAGGAAGCGGCGGAGAGACTGTTCAAGGCCCCGTTCGTGTGCGCGTCGCACGACGCCGAGGACGTCTTCAACTACGGGAACCAAGCGGCGCTTTCGCTGTGGGGACTGCCCTGGGACGAGTTCGTCGGGATGCCCTCCACTAAGTCCGCGCAGGACGACGACGGCATCCAGTCCGAGCGACGCGAGCTCCTCGACAAAGCCGCGGAGGACGGCGTAATCAGAGACTACAGCGGCGTCAGGCAGGCGAGCGACGGGCGCAAATTCAAGGTTGACGGCGCGATCGTATGGACGATCACGAACAAAGACGGTGAGAAAATCGGCCAGGCGGTGCGATTCGACTCGTTCACGTGGCTCAACGAGGACGGCACGGAGGGCGAGGCGATGAGCGTCGCGGAGGGCGGGCAGCTCGTGCCTGCGAAAGCCGCCGCGCCGGCAGACGAGCCCGAAGCGGGCGCCTCGCCCGAGGATATCGAAAAGGCCGCGAAGGCGGTAGACGAGCAGGCGGCAGAGGTGCGTCGCTTGAAAGACGAAGATGGGCTGACGAACGCGGACCCGGAGGTGCAGGATGCTGTCGCTGAGTTACTCAAGCGCAAGTCCGCGCTCGCTGCGCTGGAGGAGTAGGCGAAAGGACGGTAAAATTCCAATATCGAGCCCGAAACGGTTTCGAAGCTTCGCCCGAAACGAAGTAAACTCTCTGTGGCGCACGAACGCGAGCGCGAGCGCCCATCCACCGCGTCGCGACCCGCTTCGTCGTTGTCGGCACGACGTACAGAGTAGCCAGCGCGCACTCGAGCTCGGAGCGCCGAGCGCTGTTACGGAAGCCTGCGTTCGAGATCTTCTCAAGCGGAACACATCCTTCCAAAAGCAGATGACAGTTTTGCAAGTCACGTGCCAGCCCTTCGGCATCTTGAACGCGCTGAGAGAGCGCTTCGCGATCCCGTTCGGTGTCACCGCCCTACTTCGATTCGTGCTTTTCGCTCCTAAGGACACGTTCGTTTACAAGACGCTCGGTGCGTCCGTCAGCCACGACCGCGTGAAATCCTCTCGCTCTCGGAAACGCCCGATCTGACCCAGAAAACGTCCCGATTTGTCCTCGCAGACTGGATGACCGTGATGCTCGCGACCGGCACCGCGATGTTCAGCATGGTGTATTTCATACTCCTCGAGACCGACAGATTCGGAAAGTTACGCACCGCATTCGATTCGCGTCCGTGGCGTAACCGAGAGAACATGTACCTCTCCGCGAACCTGCCTGTCGAGGTCAAACCGATGAAGAGCTCGTGCCCGTTCTCCGCGAAAGCCGCAAAGGGAACGTGTCCAATCTGCAGCACGTGCGCATCGAGGGACGGATACCATCACGGTGACCCGAAAGCGCTGCACAACACCGTGGGAATCGCGATGATCGAGTACGGCATGGCACGCAAAGCTGCTGAGCGCGAGGATAATCCCGTGATGGGCCGCCTTCAGCTCGACACCCTGATCAACTACCGCGGCAACTACTTATTCGGAACCATAAGTCCCTCGTGCAAGGGGTGCTACTACAAGACTTGGTGCTGGAACGTCGCGTATCGCATGGCATGGCAGTCCGCGATCGTTTCTCTCAACGCCATGCTGTGCACCTTCATATTCAGCGCGGACATCACGATCGTCTACGCCGACCTGAAGAACATCCTCCTGTGCGTCTCCGCTTTCTTCTCCATGTCGACGCTCTGCATGCAACTCACCATCCTTGCAACCGCCATCGTGTTCATCCTCGAGCATCCGTTCATGGACAACGCGTCGCTTCCGGGGTGGCTCGACGTGAACAACAGGATCGTGATGATGATTGTCCACTACTTCGCGGACCCCGGGGCAAAGTTCGGCGTCTCACCCACGAAGGAGTATTGGGAATGGCTGAAAGAGGCGTCGCCTCGCGCTCGCGGAGCAAAAGCCAGGTAAATAGGCGCGTCTCGAAAAAGGGCATATGTATTCACCTACGGATTTCTACTACATCGCACATGAGCTAGGATGCGTGCTATTTGAAGAAAGTACTCATCTTCCTGCAACACCGGAAAAGACTTCCTCGCCGCTGTTCGCCCAAGACCGAGAAAACCCAGCGAGCTTCTCCTGAACCTCAATGTCCAGGAGTTGTTTCTTTCGCGCGAGAGCCTCCGTGAACTCGCGTTGAATTTCCTCCGCCGTCGCCGCGTACATGGCGTTTACCCCGTTCACTTTGTTCGCGAGCTGATTCAGCACACCCTCGAGCTCGCTTATGCGCGCTTGAACATCCCTTGGAGATGAGAACGGCGACGGAAGGGAGCGAGGAATGGGTCGTGTCAGACACCGATGAAAGACTGTCGAGGCAAGCGGCGCTCGCGCGGAACCGACGCAGACGCGTCTTCGAAGGCTTGCGTTATCTAAGTGCGCACCGCTTGAACACGTCAGCCTCCTTCAGTTTTGTTCGCTTTTCCTGCTCCATCGATTGCATCATATCCTCAAGCTCCGCCCGTAATTCCACTTGGAAACCTTCCAGCGCTTTGCTTGCCTCCTTGCGTGCTCTCACCTCCTCCGTGCGCTTTGCCAACAAGAAATGCCTCTCTCTAAGGCGAAGCATTTCCGCTTGTAGACGGAGCTCCTCAGCATCAAGCTCGTGTTCGTCCACCTCGGAGACGGTCGTGGCATCTTGAGACATCCCCCTTGTGAGTCTCGCATCCTTCGCAGCGTCATCCGATTTCGCAATCCCAGAGGTATCCTTCTGATGCCTTCCAACCCGTCCCTTGGCGATATTCCTGCCCTTCGATCCCTGGCTCTTGCCGTTGTCGTCGCCCTGGAGACCAACGGAGGCACTCCCATTGCGGTTGCCCCGTTTACGTGTTTGCTGTGACTTCAAGTTTGCAATATGTAGTTTGGGTATCTTCGGCCGCGTCGGGGCGACATCCTCCCCGCGGTCCATCTCGGCGCGTGCTTGTTTAAATTTGATTCTAGCTTTTTTTAGCGGACAATGTCCGATAATGCCATCACTTCGGACCCCGCGATGGGCGGCAAACGAGGCAGAGGCAAAGACTCGGGCGGGGGATATGAGGACCAATACGGAGGGGGGTGGTCTGGCGGACATCGAGATCACTTCAGCGGGCCGGGTGGAGGCGGAGGTAGCGGGGGCGGAGGGATGACTGGCGGGGGGGGGCCGGTGGTGGCAAAGCTGGCTCAGGCGTGACCTACCAGCGGCAGCTTCCAAAGTTCCTCCAGCAGCATGCGCACCTACTGCAGCGCGAGGGAGGTCAAGACGACTCGAAGAAGGCGTGGGAGGACTACGGTCACTCTGATGAGCTCGCGAAGTACGGGGATGAGGACGACATTGCTGGCAACGCGCGTAAGGGTCTCGGATCGAATCCTGGGAGCAACCAACAACCCGGCGCTGTCTCTGACGTCGAGGAGCGCGAGCGAAAACAAGAGATGGCAAAGGTCGAAAAGGGCAAAGGGAACAGGGCATTTTCGGAGAAGCGATACGAAGATGCAATTCGAAGTTTCACGCGATGCATCGAGCTTGACCCTGATGACAAGGTTTTTTATTCGAACAGGTCGGCGGCGCAAGCGGCGACAAAAGACTTTGAAGCGGCGCTCGAAGACGGTGAATCCGCGGTGCGTCTCGCGAAAGATTGGGTCAAGGGACATATTCGGGTTGGCGCTGCGAGTATGGGACTCAAGCGGTACACGGATGCACGTGAGAGCTACGAGCGTGCTTTGAAGTTAGATGAGGACAACGACCAGATAAAGGCGAGCTTGAAGGAGGCAGCAGAGAAGGAGGAACAGAGCATCAAGTCGGGAACGATTGTTTTCGCCGCGAAACGAAAACGAGACGAGGACGGGAAGAAGTCTGCCGTGGGCGCGGGGAAGAAAGTAAAGAACAAAACGTTGTTGTCCTTCAACGAGGAGGAAGACGAGTGATGCTTTCCATTTCAATCTAAATCAGCGATTGAGCCCTTCGTTGCGTCGCTCGTCGGCAGCGCCAACTTGGAAGCTTTGTCTTCTGCCTGAAAACGTTTACGCATCTCGTCGAGCTTCTTCTTTTTCTTCTTGCGCTCTTGCTCCCGCTGGATTCGCTGCAGCCGGGGGATCTTGTACAAGTCTTCGAGGTTCGATATGACAGGTACGTCAGGGTGCTCGCGCTGTGTCTTTTCGTCGTTCGTCTCCTCGTCCGACTCGTCGCTTGCCCACCCGCCGTCGTCGCCGTCGAACGCGTACTCTTTCAGAGCGATGTCTTCCCACTCTGCGACGACGTCTCCGGGGGGCGGCGCGACGGCGTCGTCGCGTGCGGTCACGCCTGAAACGTCAGCTTCGTACACATGGAGAGAATACGGGCTCTGGGCGATGGGCATTCCACCAGAGGTGATTTCGACGCGATAAAACCCTTTACGCGAGGGTTTGAATGACACGCGATACTGTCCATCGCCGTCGTCAGCGATCTCGACGTCGTCGATGACGGCGTCGCCGGAGGCGATGGAAACGTCCAGGGGAAAATGCGTCGAAAGTTTTCCCTGCGCGGCGTTCCCGTGCCTGTCAACGCCGCGCACGCAAAAGACGGTGTCGTCGCCGACCTTAGACTTTCGCACGCCGTCACCGTCGACTTCGCAGCGTTTCGGAAAAGGCCGCGCTGGCAGAATCTTTACCGGGTACGGCGAGTCCGCGACGTGTTCGTCGCCGCCGATCAAAACAGAGCACGTGTACGCCCCGGCGATGGTGGTTCGAAATTTCACCGAGTACGTCCCGTCGTCGCAGTCGACGACGTCAGCAAAAGCGACGTCCCCCGTCTCGTTGTTCTCGAAACGCACGTAGAAGTCGTCGCCTCCGTTCAGGCGTTTGTTCTTCACCTCGTCGCGCGCCGCGATGGTGAACACGGTGTCTTCGCCGGCGACACCGCGGCTCAGCCCCGGACCCGAAACTTTTGTGAAGGTTGGATCCGCCGTGCTCTGCAACCAGCAGTCCTCTTCCCACTCGCCGCGAAACACCGAGCCGTCCGCATACGAGCAGGCACCGTATCCGTGTCGCGTATCGTTTTCCCAGTCACCCTGGTACACTTCGCGGCTGGTTGCGTTCGTCATCTTCCCCTTCCCATGACGTTTCCCCTTCACCCACTGTCCTTCGTAAGCGGAGCCATCGGGGTACAAGCGCTTGCCGACGCCCTCGGGCAAATCGTTTCTCCACTCGCCTTGGTAACGCCCACCGTCGGCGTATTTCGCAGACCCAGAGCCGTGCCGGAGATTGCCACTCCAGGTGCCCTCGTACGTCTCGTCCATAGAAACGTACTTGCCCTCGCCATGGCGCGAGTCCTCCTTCCATTCGCCTTCGTAGGAAGTTCCATCCGCGTACACGCACTTCCCCCGTCCGTACCGGGAGTCGTCTTTCCACTCGCCGTCGTACTTGTACGCGCCGGACAAGTGAAACGTCCCGACGCCGTGCCTGAGGTCCTGCTTCCACTGACCGTCGTACTCCATCCCGCCGTCACCGGACGAGAACTTGCCTTTCTCGCGCATGCCTCGATCGAACGTCCCTTGGTAAAAGCTCTTGTCTGCGTACGAGTATCGCCCGCGGCCGTCCACGAAGTCGTCCACCCACTCGCCCTCGTACACGTCGCCGCTCGCGAACCGAAGCGTTCCCCAGCCCCAGCGGTGGTCGTTCCGCCACTCGCCTTCGTACATGTCTCCGTTGGGGTAACGGCAAACGCCTCGCCCCTCGGTCTTGTCTTCGATCCAGGATCCTTCGTACCGCAAACCGCTGGTGTACGTCATGGTGCCCTCGCCGTGTCGTTTATCTTCCTTCCACCCGCCGTCGTAAAAGTCACCGTTCGAGCACTGATGAAGACCTCGGCCGTGTCTGATGCGCTCCACCGCCTCGCCCTTGTACTCGTCACCGTTGGTATACTTCAAGGTGACTTCGGGAGTGTAATCAGGAGGAAGCATCGGCATTGACTGGTGATCGCTCCCGTGTGCGAGGTCGTGGAACTCGTTGTCCTCGCCGGGCTCCGCTCCATCCGTGGGAGGCGAAACGGCGGATGAGATGACTTTGGAGTCGTCGTCGTCCGCTTCGAGGAGCGATTTCAGGCGGGCCACCTCTCGGCGCAACGCATCTGTGGAAAGGTCACTGACAACAGTCTGTGAGTCTTCGGGGTGGGGGGCTATCTCGACCATCGGATGAGTGTCACTCGAGCTGCCGCGCGTGTCGGAGTAACAACGCAAACTCATTTTGATATCCCTTGAGCTTCCTTTCTGCCAAAACTTTAGATATCAAACGTGCGCGTGTCTGTGTTCCTGTGTACCGGTACACTTGCCGAGCTTCACACTCGACAAAAAGAAGAGAAAGTCGACGCGACGAAGAAGAGAAATTTCATTGGGCGTTGCACACCACCTTCTATGGGTGCTCCTGATCGTACGGAGTGCGTGACGTGTAAAGCTAAGGGGAGCAAGTACAAGTGCCCAGCGTGCCGCTTGCCCTACTGTTCGGTCGCCTGTTGCCGGGAGCACAAGGGTGCGTGTCCGATCTCACTTCTGCTTGCGTAATTCTCAGTTTTAGGGCACCCACTGAACCATCCGTCGTCCCTCTCCCTTGCAGAGAACTCTTGCGCGCCGAAGACAGAGCCCGAAGAAAAGCCTTCGACGGAAGACCCGTCGGTGGACACCGAGGCACCCGCTCCACGACCTAAGCGCTCGTTCGAGGAGGACACAGAGGACGAAGACGGAGCGAGACTCCGTCGTAAGCACCTGGTCGCGGTCGCTACGAGCGAAGAAATTCGAGAGTGCCTGAAAGACGAGAGGCTCGTCAACACCGTCGCCCGCATCGACAGTACCGCACGTGCTGAGCAAGCTTTGGACGCCGCGTGCGAAGATCCTGCGTTTCGTGATTTCACCGAGAAGATATTGAACAGGTTGGAAGAGGCTTCGTCGTCGAAGGGGTGATCTTCTACCACTCTCTTCAGAGATCGTGCTGAAAAGGCGGGTTTAGGATGTTCAAGGCACTCAGAGAGAAGACGAAGCAGAGGCTCAGCGAGGCGACGGAGCGCGCGGCAGAGCTCAAGGATAAAGCGAAGCAGAGATTCAACGACGCGTCTGAGAAAGGAAGGAAACTCCGGGAGAACGTAGAGGTGTTCACCGGCGTCGACAAGGCTCGCGAAAGTTTTGCGCAAGCGGTAAACCCAGTCGGCGGGAGCAGCACGGCGGCGCGACTTGGCGCCTTTTCAGGAGCAGCTTTGGACGCTGAGGCATTGCGAGAAACATTTGCGAAGATTGGATCTGAGCCATATGAGCTGGTAGATGACGACCTCGAAGATTCTGATGCGTCGAGACGAGAAACCACAGACGCCGGTCCGCGCGACGACGTCGCCAAGGTGAGCCGGCGGGCGGGAGCGGGTGCCACCGCTGCGGAGGAAATCGTCAAGACCCTTCACGAAGACTTTTTTCTTCCCGAGGGAGACTTCGATCCCTTAAGGTACGTTTTGGAGGGTTTATCGAAAGCAGACCAAGATATTACTACGGACGTACTTCATAAACAAGAAGAGCGCTTGTCAAACCAGGTGGAAGCCGTGTCGACGAAAATTGCGAAAGACGTGAACGAGCACTACGAGGACTTCGTGCAGGGCATGCGGAACATCACTGAGCTCACTGATGGTTTAGAGCAGAGCTTTGTGATCGTGAACAATGGACGGAGAAACATCTCCTTTGCACGAGAAAGCGTGGGCCGTGCGATGAGAGTTGCAGAGTCACACACGCGGAAAAAGTCCCTTATGGCCGCACTCGACATGCTCGTCCGAGTGCGAGAATGCCAAAGTTTGGAGGCGCGAATACGCTCAAGCCTCGAGGCATCGTGCTTTGTTGACGCCGTGGTGGAGTATGCGCAAGCGATGAACATATTGAAATCGCTCGATGGACTGACATGCGCGGAGACTCTGGGTCAAGACCTTCGTGCGTTATTGTGGGATCTAATGAACAGCGTTGAAGCGGTACTCTTCAAGGTGTGTGGAGATTTCAAGCCGGAGGAGTACAGCCCTCTTTTCGACGCGTACATGCAATTTGGAAGTGAGGTCAAGCCTCTCGGCGACAAAGTGCAAGAGCTGTTCCTGCGATCGGTTGAAAGGCAAACTGAAGGGATGCTTCGGTTACACTCCATGACGCGTGCAGGTGTCACCGAGAATGACGACGCCGCTGCGGCGCGTAAGGCTCGGATGCCATATAAAGAGCTTTGCCAACAGCTCTCACCAACGCAATTTTTTCCATGCTTCCAGAAGACTTTAGAGGTTCTCTTTGCACTTCTCACTAGCCATCATAGAATGCTTCGGTGGCACGAGGAACAGATCGAAGCTATGGAGAACAAAGGCGACGACGCAGGCGAAAATCAAGCGCGTGTGGAGGTGTACAAAGCTGTTATTGGAGCACTTGTGCGGAGCCGCCGCGCGATTGCGGATATGGCAGGGGCGCGCATTGCTGCTCTTCTGCAGGCATCCTCCGCTCCGTCATCTGGACAATTCAAAGCAGTCTTGGATTGGGCTAAGACTTTCATCGAGACCGCGGAAGCGTTTTGCGGTACACAAGCTTCGACATTGCGAGGCCATCTCGAACGTGCTGGTGATCGCTACTTTCAACAGCTGCACTTGCAGAGGCTTGAAGCGATGCGCGAGATGCTGGAGAGCGAGATGTGGACGCGGCTCCCGAAAGCAGCCGCTGAACAGGCGCGCGGCGACATAAGGGCAGCGGCAGCACGTGGTGGTCGGGACGTATCATCGGGTTTCGGAGTTGCTGCGTTCGGCGGTGCAGCTGCAGATGGAAGCGCGTTCGAAGTTCTGATAGCTAAGGGAAATCCCTTTGCGCAAAGTTTAGGAACAAGCGCGAGTATGGGATCCTTGACAGCTGACGCAGAGGAAGAACGACCTGAGTCGGACGGTACTGTTGAAGCGGCCATCACGACAGTGGAGGAGGATGACGACGAGGATGCAGCTGTGTCGGCAGCATTTATTGACGAAGAAGATGATGATGATGAAACGCTCAGCCCCGAAATGCGGAAAGCCCGCCGCGAGGCGCGTGCTGCTGTCGCTGCTGCGGACGCTGCCACGAGCAGACAAGGTGATTCGAAGGGACTTGACGCTCGCAACGCAACACTCACGGCGTCATCCCTTTACCTGATCCAGGGCGTTGCTGAGTACCTGCGCTTGATGCGGGTGCTCACTCCTTCCATGCCAGTTATCTTTCAAGGTTTGTGCTCGCTTTTTGAGACAACACTCGTCCGCATATTTGCCGCGTTTGGCCAACACGAAGCGCTGGATCCGCGCTCTGACCTTATCACGCCGAGACTTCGGAACACGTTGGTTCGTCTGCTGAATGGCACGTCGCTGAGCACGATTATGAACCAGAGCAGTGGAATGGGTTCGGGTGCGTCGAAAATGGTGAACTCCTCAGGGAATTTGTACGGTTTGCGTGAGCGAGTTGTTGCGCTCGAGTCCCTCGCTTGTCTCGCGGAAGAGTTCAAGCGCCTGAAAGCGGGACTCAAGCAGACCTTGCCTTCTAGTGAAGATTCCAAGTTGGAGAGATTCTTTGGACAGACGATCGTGAGCGTGGAGGATGTTCGTGAGCACGTTTACGGGCATGTCGCCAGATTGCTTCTGGATCTGTCTTGGGTTCCTGAGGTCATCGGCGATAGCGAAAAGCTGAGTGATGCGCTCAAGACGGGCAAGTACGCAAAGTCCACCGTGAGCACAGAGCACAACAAGTGGGTGAACGATCTGTCCACAGAACTCACGCAGTTCGGCGCGAAGCTCGCGATCGCAGATGTCACCGCAGAGGCGCTCATAATGCTTTGGAACTACGCGATTGCACAGACCGCGTCTGTGATAGTAGCAGGTTTCGCTCGTGTTAAAAAATGCTCGTCCGAGGGGCGTGCACTTATGGCTCTGGATTTGCAGGTACTTTATGGAAACATCAGACACCTAGCTCCTAAGGGCTCAAAACTCGAATTCGGGTATGCGCTCGAGTACGTGAAGGCGTTTTACATCGCCGCGGACCAACTTGAATACTGGTGCATGACACACGCTGAGTACTCCCACGCACAGAGAGTAGCGTTGGTTAATCAGATCGCAGGTGCATTTGGTTGGTCCTCGTCAGCGAAGAGTGAGTTCCTCGCGAAGATTGGGTCTAGTGAACTGATGATGTAGTTTGTAGAGGTATGTACGGTAGCTTCGATTTTGGAAATCTCAAAAAGTGAATCTAAATTTTTCGAAAGTCAAAATTATCATTGCGACGGGATGCTCTCTCGGTCAAGCTGCACCCAGCTCTTGAAAGGTTTTCCGCGGAGTACGGCGAGACGAGTCTGACGGTTGCGTCGTCTGAGGTCATCCTGTTCGGAATCTCTGTCTCGACATTTCGTTTCCTTCCACTCCAGATGGCGACGTTGTTGATCTTCAGCTGAACTCACACGATGCTCTCTCATGATCGGTGCGGGGAGGTCAGAGTAATCCTTCGAGGTGTCGTCGAACTTGATTTCATAACCGTCATCGCGAAATAAGCGCTTCCATTCCGAACTCGAGTGTTCGTGGGGAGAAGCATAAAGCGCTAAGTTCGTCTTGTGCAAGAATAAGGTGACAACACCGTCATCGTCGATGTCCCAAGCACACATATCGGGAACTACACGATCATCCAGATCCCCAGAAAGGTACACTCGGTCACCGTTTCGGTCACGCACGCAAATGTGCGTGGCTGAGATGTCGACGTCGAGAGAAGAGCCGGAAGTGCCACGCTGAATGCCAAGGACGAGAACGCAGATTTCGGATGCACTCTGACGCCATCTACACTTACCGTGTGACGGAGAGAACCAAACGTCCTGGTCTATTTCAGAGCGGTCATAGTGCACGCGAGCCATGCAAAACGCGTGTTTGTCGACACGCTCAACAGGATCACCATTGGCGCGAGTGATAGAGTAAGACTGATACGGCAAATCCATGGCTAAGGACGGACGGGACACCTCCACGAGCGCAGTGGAAGTGTCATCGGCGATCATGCGCTCCTGAAAACTCGCCTTTGCGTCATTGAGATGAACCTCTTCCACGAGACAATCATGCGCAATGCATGGACCCAGCGCTTTCACGAAAGTAAATTCATCGCCGATGTTCTTCAACACAGATACGCAGGCCTGCAAACGTAACACAAAGGTGAGAAAAGGAAAAATTCAAAAGTATACCGATGTGCACTTACCTCACCGCGCTGTCTGCTTTCAATTTGGAACTTGTATTCAATCTGCGCGCACAAGAGAAATTCAATAAATGCAATTCATGAAACGAGAAATCAAGTAAGAACTCACCTTCAGCTTTCGTTCGGAGCAGAGTGAAACGCGCTCGATGAGTACATCCTTGAAGCTGATGTCGCACCCTCGCGCGAATGTTTCTTTCATAGATCGTCGGGCTTCTGCACCGAAACAGCCGAGCTTACCACAGTCATATCGCAGTGAACCCTTCACAAAGAAAATGTTCTCAGCAATTTTGTCTGCGTCAATCGTAAGTCCATGCTCAACTGCAAGTTGCTGCTCGTTAATAACGCTCAGCACCGCACTCGATTGCGCATGCGTGAGCTTCTTGATGACTTCCTCAACCTCTGTAGCGTAGTCTTCGTTGTCAGGGTCCTGCGATAGCCATTCGATGCACAGTTAGCACGTGAATGAGATGAACGATTTCAACACAGGGACGTACCAGTTTCTTCGCTATCTGGAAGCAGCTTGCCGCCTTAACGATGTCACCCCCGTCGCTCTTGTCTTGTGATTTAAATCCCTCCCCTTGAAGGAACCACGCCCAAGCGTCGAGAGGGTACTCCCTTCGTCTACATAAATAAGTGTTAGTCAAATGTTAGCTGGAGAATTCATGAGGGGCGTAAAAATCACTTACTCCCATGGTGTCGACGTTCCGGGCGCTTTCAAGACGGTCTTAATCATGATCTCGTTGTTGTTCGCATCATCGGAAATCAGTCTCAGCGCTGCTCGTGTATCTGCGACGACCTGTTTGAAACATAATGCAAATTTGTACATGCATGCGCGCTGTAATTGAATCGTAAAGTCAGTTCCTCTGTTGCAGTCGCATTGAATTTATTGACAAGAATTTACTCACCTGCACATATGCCATGGTTGCGCTCATGGGAGCAAGGGTCCAACTTGCAACGCAGGATTCGTAGTCAGTTTTGGTCTTTTTTGTACTGCTCTGCCACGATTTTATCTGCAGAAACATTGATTCTCGCTTTTCCTGCGGCGATACGGTTTGTCTTGATGGCTTTGCTATGATACCTTTCGCCTCGTAGTCGTGGAGGATCGCGATGACGAAATCTGCGAGCTGCTCTCGGGTCATTCGACTCGCTATCTCAGAAACGGCACGTTGGTACTCGTTGTGCGCCTTCGCTTTGTCCTCGACCAGTTTGTATGACTGGCTGAGTGCGTCGAGCGCCTGACCATAGTGCTGCAGTCCTCGGAGGGCCGTAGCTTTTCTCCACCAAGCCTTCGCCCATCCACCGTTCAACTCGCAAGCGCGCTCAGCATCTTGCAGTGCCTCGGCAAACTTGTTTGCCTGCGAAAGAAGACATCAATCATCATGTCGCGTCAGATGATGACCTGTTGTCGAACCTACGTCGAAAGCATGAATGACTCGGAGAACGCTCACCTTGGCGTATGCTAACGATCGATTTGTGTACAGCGCGAGTGATTCTTTGTGACCTGGTGGGAGGATGTCTAAACAGTCAGAGTACCTGCATGCACTCGGAAGAGGTCAGTCAGACACGCGGCACTTTTTTGTTTTTTCTTAAACGGAGACAGACAAAGGAAGGAAGCCGGGAAAGTAGAGCCGGCAAGAAGGGTCATCACGCACTTGGTGTATGCGTCCTTGTAGTTGCCAGACTTCAGTGCGTTATCTGCTTGAGTCTTGACGTAACCCATCTTCATAATCCTGTGTTAGGAGGAAGAGAACTCTCGTTAGATGGGCTGCAGTCATCTCAAACAGAAACGTTCGCTCGTCGAGACTGTCCCACTTCTCCCATCCAGAAGAGAACGTGAGGACGTAGAAGAAACCACTCGAAGATGCGCTTACCAGAACTCTTCATCGCCCGAGAATCTTCCATCAGACGTCATGCTGATCCGCGACGCAGAACGTGCGACGCTATGATCCGCGCAACAGGACGCGGATCCCTTTCGCGAGATCCGGGAGGGGAAGAGGCGTTTTTTTCGGCATGCAGTTTGATTATTTATTTTGGCGAGTTGTGGTTTTCGGCGAGCGCGTTTCCATTATTCTCGGGGCGCTGCTGAACCGCCTCCTCACTTTCGCCACCACCGCCGCCGCCAACGATGGCCGCGGAAGAAGCATCAGTGGGCATAGAGTGTAATGCCAACTCGGCGGAGGGCTTTCGGGCGATCCTCAAGGAGAGATACACCGACTTTGTGGTGAATGAGATCGATCAGAATGGACAGGTGGTGCACCTTACGACCCTCGATGCGTCTATCGACGACGAAATCGACGAGATGGAGCAACAAAAGCGACAAAAGTTTGCTTCGCCTGCTGTCGAGAGGGCTGAGGGTGATAAACCCGAGCAGAGGAATGTTTCTAGTGAACCTACACCAACGCCCAATGTTACACCAGCTCCTGAGATCGTCTCAGCGGAGACCAACGCTCTGCTAAACGAAAAGATAGAGGCTGCGGTTATCGAGTTCACCAAGCTCGCCGGGGCGGAAGAGGCAGCCCGACTGAAAACGTTTCTTGAGCAGCCGGGCGTGCTCTCGCCAGCGCCAGAAGGATCCGAAGCACCTTCAGCTCTTGTTCTTGGATCGAGCAACGATAAGGCGTATCGAACAAGTTTGCACGTGTTCTTTAACTCGCATTTTCAACTTACCACAGACTCGGTGGAGCCAGCCGCTGGAGGCGAAGGAAGCGTTGTGACGAAGAAGGACTCGAAGAAACCACATCTGTGCATAAGGGTGCACCCCAAGCACGCAAAGAGAAACAAAGGCGGGGGTGATAAGAAACGTGGGCGCGGCGATGGGGGAAACGATAACTGGAAGGGACATAAAAGATGGCCCGTGGACTTGCCTCAATACCTTGAGTTTACCCTGTGTAAGGAGAACAAGGAGACGCAAGACGCGATGGGAGTGATATCGCGCATCCTCCACACCAAACCCAGGGACTTTGGCTTTGCCGGAACAAAGGACAGACGCGGTGTGACCAGTCAACGAATGACTCTACACAAGGTACGCGCCTCGCGATTGGCGAAGCTGAAGCTGTTTCAAATGAAGGTTGGTAACTTCAAATACGTTGACCGCGAGCTTGGCCTTGGTGATCTCAAAGGTAACCTTTTTACGCTTACCCTGCGCGGCGTCGAAGGGGGAACTGAAGACACTGTCACGCGTGCAGTGAACGAGCTCAAGTTGAGCGGCGTCATAAACTACTTTGGTTTACAGAGGTTTGGGACGCATGCCATAGGCACGCATGAAATTGGCGCGGCTTTATTGCGTGGAGCTTGGGCGGAAGTGCACGATCTCATCCTCAGACCGCGAGATGGGGACAACGAAGATGCCGCTGCTGCTCGCGCCATCTACAAGGAAACCGGTGACGCCGCTGCTGCTCTGAAGCGAATGCCGCGGTATTGCAATGCTGAGAGAGGACTCCTCGAAGCGTTGGGTCGATGCGGCAAGAACGATCTAGTCAACCCACTGAGCGGTATTCCTCGCACAACGCGTAAAATGTACGTGCATGCGTATCAGAGCTACATGTGGAACAAGGCTGCGAGCGAGCGCGTCAGGCGCCACGGCTTGAGCCGCCCCGTGGCTGGAGACTTGATCGTCGACGAAAGCATGTTGCAATATGCTGGAGAGGATGACGGCGACATTTTCTCGAGAGTCCGTGAAGTGACAGCGAAGGAGGCGGCATCTGGAGCATTCAAAATCACGGACGTCGTCTTGCCTCTGCCGGGGAGCAGGGTAATATACTCTGAGAGTCTGAAATCGCTGTACGAAGAGATTTGCAAGAAAGACGGGGTGCAGCTCACTGGTTTCGCGCACACGGTGAAGGAATATTCATTTGGGTTCCTTCCTGGTGCATACAGGAAACTCGTGATTAAGCCTGATAAAATCGAATACTCGTTCGCGAGGTATTCCGATCCCAAGACTGATCTGACAGCAACTGACCTGATGCGCGTCGAGGCTGGTGATGATTCAGTGCAAGCCTCAGGTGAAGACAAGGATGGAAAGTTTCTTGCACTTCGTCTGAGTTTTGCTCTCCCGACCAGTTCATATGCGACCATGGTAATCAGGGAGCTTATGAAGTCAACTTCGTCTCAGGCGGCACATAGGGCGATGACTCTCGCCGACAAGGGAGAAGAAGTCGCGGAATAGCTAGGACCATTTGCTTTGTTCGTTCATCTTTAGTTTGCAGAAAGCATAAGATTGCTAACCACATACACACCTCGCGGGTACTGCAAACCTTCAACACGAAAAAACAAGTCGTCCATAAAGTGCAAAAGCGATCCCTACACTGCAGAAAGCGCAGCGCGCGTTGGTGCCACGGTGTCGGCACCAGCAGAGGAGTCCGTGCGAACAACGACGCGTCACCAAGGACCAGCGTCATTTGCACGCATGAGTGCCCGCGCGGTGCATGTAAACCCGGTCCTGTCGAGCTCGGGAGCGACGCGCTCAAAGAAGGTCGGCGGGCGTTTTGGGGTTGTGAAAGCCACTCGTGGCAGGTATGCTTCGAGGTGCGCGGCTGCACAAAGCGTTGACGATGTCGGGGAAATCGAAGAACTACATGCGTCGTTCCCCTTGAGCCGCGAACAGTGGGACAACTTCATGAAAGAGTACTGGCAGAAGCGACCCGTGGTCATCCGTGGTGCTCTCGAGCCCGGGGAGGCGTCCATGCCGATCGACTCCAGCGAACTGGCTGGTTTGGCGTGCGAGTCCGAATTTCAGCCTCGCATCCTCAAGAAAGGATCTAATGGCCCTTCTGACTGGTCCCTTGACCTTGGACCTTTCACGGAAGAAGAACTCCAATCACTTCCGTCGGACGGATCGTGGTGTGTCGTGGTAAACGACTTAGAGAAACACATCCCTGAGGCGACGAAACTCCTCAACGTCTTTGACAATTTTCCGCGTTGGCGCGTGGCAGACGTGCAGGCCAGCCTGTCAGGAGAGGGTGGGGGTGTCGGAGCGCACTCAGACCAGTTCGATGTATTCCTGATGCAAGGCGAAGGTCGGAAACGGTGGTCCATATCGGATGATCCAGAGTACGCACCTGAGAAGGAGGAGTCTTTCTTTGAGAACATCGACGTGCGAGTGCTGAAGGACTTTCAGCCAAAGGCTCGCAGCCTTCTGGAGCCAGGAGACGTGCTGTACTTACCACCGAGGGTGGCACACCACGGCATCGCCGAGGGTTGCGACGCAGTCTGCGTGACGTATAGTGTTGGGTTTCTTGCGCCGACACACGATGACTTGATATTGTCATACGCGCAGTCGGCAGTGGATACACGGAACGCAGTGACGGAGCGCTGGAGTGATCCGTGGTTAGAGCCCCAAGCAGAAGTTGGACAAATATCGCAAGCTGCCGTGAAGCGAGCGGGAGACATCATCCGTGACTCGATGCCAAAAACGGAGGCTGATATTGCGAGATGGTTCGGTTGCCACGTGACTGGTAACTTGGGATTCGACGGAGAGCAGGCTGTACCCGAGGAAAAACTCTCTCCCGACGAGTTGCAAGATGTTTGGGCGGAAGAGGGTGCGTTGATTCGTCGCGCACACGTCAAGTTTGCTTTCATACACGAGGTCGCTGACGGTAGTCTTGAAGGATGCTTGTTTTTCGCGGGCGGCGAGGTGTGGCAGCTGAAGTCAGCCAGCAGTATTCAGCTTGCTCGACACATCGCGAACAACGATGAGATTATGGCTGAGAATTGGCAAGGCCTTTCTGTCGGGAATCGCCACGAAATAGACGACGACGGTGTGGCGCTCGTACACGACCTTTTCTCGAGTGGTTTCCTATTTCTAGACGGTGACTAGCTAACACTCGTTGTGAGCAAATGGCTATCCATCGCACTCAATCTGCTTCACCCAGACCACTCTTTTGTAAGTCGTAAGGTTCGGTTGGCTGCTGAGATTGCGCGTTCTGGCGCAACACGTCGCCCGGGCTCGGGAGCGGGCGCCCGCTCGATCCCCCCTCTGACTCTTTTTGCGAAGCGAGGCCAGCGCCCCAGCCCCCCACCGGTGCGTCGCTGTAACTCGCTGGGTCCATGGGATCAATACCTGGTGGTGCCGCACGCTGTCTTTTTCTGTTAGTCGCTACTGGCGCTACTGGTGCTGCTCGTGCAGACACGGTGTTATCAGCTGGAACTATCACGACTGTGCGCTTCATATGCTGCTTCTGCTGCAGTGGCAACGGGGGCTCCCATGTCGTCACCTTCGTGGACGCATCGCAGTAGTATGTCCGATTCGTCTTCGGATCAATCGCCGACTTCCACCCCGGCGGAAGTGTCTTCGGCGCCGGATTAGCCACCATCACCCCAATTATGTGTGCGTCTCCGTTCGTCGGTCGAGTCCAAGAACTCTTCCCAAGGCTAGCGTTGTAATAGTACGCGTGTCCATACTTCTCGTCCACGGTCTCGGTCCACCCGGCAGGAAGAGAAGAGTCTTCATTCGGATTCTCCGCCGAACCACCCCTGTTGTTCGCCTCATCGTCGACTTTGATGCCCCGGGCCTTCAGCCGGGCCTTCAGGAATGCTGGAAGCTCATGCGGCATAGCTCCAACCGACCTGGAGTTCGCTTCTGGTCGGGAGCGCAGGGAGTTGTGAAACCCTCGGGGCTCGTTGCAGGGGAAAGGAAGGTTAAAGTTTTGTCTCGTCGAGGTCTCGCAGTCTCGGGGAGACCGAAGAAGTCCTATGAATAACGAGCTGGAGGGGACTCACTCCCTTAGCTCGCAGCACACGATGGCGGCGCGTCGAGCCGATAAGCGACAGATGCTGCTGCTATCAAGAAGACTCGGACGAAAGGTACTGTGTGTGAAGGCTACTCTCACCTTCACGTTGTTGTTCGCGCCACTACTTGTAGTGTCTCTTGACACAAAAACACTTGAACTTGTTGAAGCGCTGTGTGACACTCCGTCATGGGAGCTGGTGGACACCCTCGTGAGTCTTCCCATGTTCGGCGATGACGCTCTGAAGGCATCATCACGGTTCCCAGGTTTACGACGTTTCTCCCCCTCGCAGGGCAATCTCTCGGTACGTCCCCGACTTCCAAAGTGCTCCTGTCTCGTCTCTTTTCCGTCTCCACGCTAAACGCGCCGTACCTATTTCCTCCAGTATACCTGTGACGTGTCCGCGTCGGCCGAAACCCAAGGAGAGCTATTAAACGCCACCGTGCAGGCGTTCCTGGAGTTTGAAACGTATGGGCAGAACATCACCGCACAGAACGTTTCTTCGACTTTGGAATACGAAGCTGTTGCCGTTTTCAACTTCACCGACGTTCCACGAACTGTGGTGTCGCACTTTGTAAAAGCGGCGAACCGCGACGACTACGTTGGCAAGACTCTCGTCCGAGGCGTGAAGTATGAAGCGGATACCGGAGAGCTTGTGCTGTCACCGAAGGAGAAGGTGATGGGGGTTGCGTTTTCTTTGCTCTGGAGACCTAGCCGAAACCATTCTGCTACGTGACGTTGTAAGACAAGACAAAACAGAAAAATGCCAGTCTAAGCTGTCTCGTGGTGATAAAACAGCGTCTC
>Ga0181561_10000300_pt1 | contig 40129 bp, 47 predicted proteins | sample 011ome_19_FD_133760 | JGI IMG/M metagenome (GOLD analysis project Ga0181561, IMG submission 133760) | Coastal salt marsh microbial communities from the Groves Creek Marsh, Skidaway Island, Georgia - 011510BT metaG (megahit assembly) | ecosystem: Environmental > Aquatic > Marine > Intertidal... | reverse complement strand
TATATTTGATGATGATGATGAATTAAAAAATAAACCTTATATCTATAATATATTCAAACTAATTCAAAACAAATATCCTAATTATAAAATACCAATTCAATTAACATTTATATTTGAACCTGACTCATTAAATTATGATAATTTAACAGAAAATGAATGGTCTAATATTTCGAGATATGGTTCTTTATCTGATGATTTTATTAGAGAATTTCAAGATAAATTAGATTGGTCTAATATTTCATATTATCAAAAACTAAGTGAATCTATCATCAGAGAATTTAAAGATAAAGTAAATTGGTTTTATATTACATTTTATCAAATCTTATCAGAATCATTCATTATAGAATTTAAAGATAAAGTAAATTGGCAGAATATTTCACAAAATCAAAAATTAAGTGAAGAATTAATTAGAGAATTTAAAGATCAAGTAAATTGGTATTGGATTTCATCATTTCAAAAATTAAGTGAAGAATTTATTAGAGAATTTCAAGATAAAGTTGAATGGTCTAGAATTTCATCATATCAAAAACTTTCTGAATCTTTCATAAGAGAATTTAAAGATAAATTAGATAAAAATTATTTATTAAGAAATACAAATTTATCTGATGAATTAAAAGAAAAAATAAAAAGAAATATATAGAGTATGATAACAAAGATAAATGAATTTAAAATTTACTATATAAATGAAGCTAGTTATGATCAATTAAAGACACAATTCGTCGATTCTAACAAACTATCTTTAGATGTGTTTGAAGATATAAAGAAAAATATATTTAAATCTGAATATGGTACATGGATCATTAAAATGATTTTAAATCAAATCATTCATCCAGAAGATGTATACAAATACAAAGAGTATTTAGATATTTTTGATAGAAACAAATCTAAATATGAAATGAAAGATATAAATCAATATAAAACTAAAGAAGATTTGAATGAATTTTTATCTAAAACATTATTAAATCAAAAAGACAGTTCAACTATAAAAAGTATTTCAAAAGAAGATAAATATCAAAAATTTAAAATTGGTTCTACTGACGGATTTGATGTATATGAATTACCACAAAATGATTTAAATAATTATAATGTTAGTTGTGAATTAGGATCTGGAACAGAATGGCCTACCAGTACAATGTATTTTGATAAATATATTAAAAAAGGTCCACTTTTTATAGCTATAAAAGGAAATGAAAAATATCAATTTTCTTTTGAAGAAGATATGTTTATAGATAAAAATGGTCAAGATATATTAGATGATGATAATGATAAAGAATTAAAAAATAAACTTTATATCTATAATATATTCGGTATCATTAATAATAAATATCATAACTACTATGGACCATTTAAATTACATGTAATGTTTGATGTTGACGCATTAAATCATGAAGATTTAACAGAAAATGAATGGTCTATGGTTTCTAAAATTGGAACTTTATCCGATGATTTTATAAGAGAATTTCAAGATAAAGTAAATTGGCATAGAATTTCAGAATATCAAAAACTTTCAGAATCTATCATTATAGAATTTAAAGATAAATTAGATAAAAATTATTTATTAAGAAATACAAATTTATCTGATGAATTAAAAGAAAGAATAAAAGAAATTTACAAGTAATGATAACAAAGATAAATGAATTCAAGATATATTTTATAAATGAGGCTAGTTATGATCAATTAAAACAACAATTTGTTGATTCTAACAAACTATCTTTAGATGTGTTTGAAGATATAAAGAAAAATATTTTTAAATCAGCTTACGGAACCTGGATCATTAAAATGATTTTAAATAATATAATTCTTCCAGAAGATGTATACAAATACAAAGAATATTTTGATATTTTCGATAGAAACAAAAACAAATACAATAAAAAGGATATAAATCAGTATAAAACTTCTAATGATTTGAATGAATTCTTATCTAAAACATTAGAAATTAAAGAGTTAAATGAAAAAGATAGTTCTACCATAAAAGGTGTTTCTAAAGAAGACAAATATTCTAATTTTAAAATAGGAAATGTAGATGGATTTAATGTTTATATGTTACCACAAAATGATTTAAATAATTATAATGTTAGTTGTGATTTAGGATCTGGTACAGAATGGTGTACTGCTACTGGTAATATTAGAAAATATTATGATAATTATATTAAAAAAGGTCCTTTATTCATTTGTATAAAAGGAAATGAAAAATATCAATTTGCATTCGAATCAAACCAATTCATGGATAAAAATGATCATGATATATATGATGATAAAGAATTAAATAATAAACCATATATCTATAATATATTCAAATTAATTATTGAAAAATATCCTAATTATAAAATACCTTTTAAATTACAAATAATGTTTGATCTTGACTCATTAAATTATGATAATTTAACAGAAAAAGAATGGTTTATTGTTTCTAAAGTTGGATCTTTATCAGAAGAATTTATAAAAAAATATCAAGATAAAGTTGATTGGTTTAGTATTTCTAAGTTTCAAAAACTTTCAGAACCTTTCATTAGAGAATTTCAAGATTATCTTGAGTGGGATTTGATTTCATTTTATCAAAAACTTTCAGATGAATTTATTAGAGAATTTAAAAATAAAGTTGATTGGTCTTATATTTCAACTTATCAAAAACTAAGTGTAGAATTTATAAGAGAATTTAAAAATAAAGTTGATTGGTCTTTGATTTCTAAACATCAAAAACTTTCAGAAGAATTTATAAGAGAATTTAAAGATAAAGTACATTGGTCTAATATTTCATCTTATCAAAAACTAAGTGAATCTTTCATTAGAGAATTTAAACATAAATTAAATTGGTATAATATTTCATATTATCAAAAATTAAGTGAAGAGTTCATAATAGAATTTAAAGATAAAGTAAAATGGACAAATATACTTAATAATCAAAACTTATCTTTTAATTTTATAATAAAAAATAAAGAACTTTTAGATTTAAATGCTGGTTTTAGATTTGATAGTTTATTAACTAATCTAAAAATACCAATGGAAGATAAATTAAAATTAAAAGAATTAAAAAAAAATAAAAAGTTATAAATAAAAAAGTCTATCAAATTAATGATAGACTTTTTTGTAGTAGTAGAACTTATAATAGTAGAATTAGTAATTATTGTTTTACTGTTCTAAATGTTTCGTTACCTACTTTAATTAAATACATACCACTTGGTAAATCATACATATTTAATTGAACTTTATTATCACCAATCATTGTATTAGTTTCAGATAAAATCAATTGTCCAGATAAAGTATATAATTCAACAGGCAATCTTTGTGTAGTTGTAAATTCAACATTTACAATATCTCGAACTGGATTAGGATATACACTCAATCTAATGTCCTCCTTAACCAATTCATTCATTCCAACAACACTAGTTCCTTCACCAATAATAATCTTCACATAATAATCTTCTAATTGAAATGTATATTTAAGGTATACCGTATCTTTAATATTTAATAAAGTATCTTCACTATTAATAATATAATTTGTATTAAAATTACTAATAGTATTATTCTGACCAGATAAAGGTATTAGTGCACTACTATCTAAATTTTTATATATACCAGGATAAGTAATATCAATACTTTCAAAATTAATAATATCACCACGCATACAATAAAGTAATGTATCATCAATTACAACAAGATTTTCAAAAGGAATAGGTGTATTACTATTTATTTTTATAGAAATAATTTGTGAAAATGAAATTGAAACAAATAAAGATAAAACTAGAGTTAAGATTAAATTTTTCATAATTTTTATTTTTAATTATTAATTGAACAATACAAATATAACAATAATATTGATACAAAAAACAAAAAAGTGAAAATATTTTAAAATATTTTCACTTTTTTATAATAATTAACCACCTAATAAACTTATATTTTGATTTATTCTAGTGAATAGAGCTGGTTTATATTGAGTAATATTAAAAGTTAATTCAAATTCAAATGGTCTAGCACTTGTTTCTTCTTCTAAATACATACGTAATTTTTTAATATGTACTTTAGGTGTAGAGTTTGATGTAGGATTTGATGAAATTTCTACATAATTATTTACATATCTTTCATCGCTACCAACTTGTCCTAATACATTATATGATACTAATTGTGTACCTGTTTGTACATATCGTTTATGTATTTGTACTATTTTAGGAATACCATCAGTAGTTGGTGTTGTTGTTAATAATGGATCTGTATATTTTAATTTTAATAATGTTGCACTACAACCTAATACGGTTAATACTTTTTTATTAGCACCTATAATATCGGTAAACCCATCTATTAACACTCTATCATTAGGTTTAATTATATTAGGCATATCAGCATAACTATGTTGTATTATTAAATTATTATCAGTATCTTTATATACCATATAATCTATTATTGGCATATCACCACTAAGTGTATAATTATTATCTATAAATGCTGTATTATCATCAGATAATCTTGATACACCTGTACCAGTGAAGGCTTTTGCAAATATTTTTATAGGAATATTAAGACTTTCTGGATCACCTGGTTTTAGAATTTTAATTTTTTCTGTTGATATATCAGTAATAGATTCTAATGAATCTATTTGTGGATGTATTGTTGTACCCATATTACCTAAAACTGTACCAGGTGTAGATATATCTTGTAAAATATTCCAGTTTTTATTATCTGTTATATTAGTAATAGGTGTTGCTGGTGTTGTACTACCAGTAGAAGTAGCAAATAAACCAACATTATATTCTTTTGATGTTAAAATATCATGTATACCTACTGCACCATTATATGTATTATTTGCATCATATAAATTATTACTAGGTTGAGATATAACACCATTATAAATATAATTACCACTTACATTTTTATTTTGTAACCAAACAAATTGATTATTTATTTGTGTTCTAAAACTAGGATTTGTTACATATTCAACGTCTGCAATACCACCACCTTTAGTTAACATATCAAAAGCAGGATTTAACCATAAAGCTTGAATACCATAAGTGTTTGGTGCTACTGGTGAACCATTTGCAAAAAATTCTGGTGCATTACCATCATAAGCGAATGTTGAGTCTCTTAGACCTGAAGGAGCACCATAACCACGGAAAGCAAGTAAACCAAGTGATGCAGATTCTGCTGCATTTTTTATTTGAATGCTATAGTCACTAATAACTAGAAGTTCATTTTTATATGTACGTGAAACTGAGTCTACTGGATTATCGATTAGACCTATTTTTGTTTTTGTCATATATTCTTCTAGATTTATATTAAAAGAAAGATTATTTCCGTTATATATTCTAGTTTTGTTACCATTGATTATTAAATATACTTCTAATAGACCTTTTGATCTTGAAATATTTTCTTCAAGAGAAGTTATTTTTGCTAGAAGAGTATTAATATAATCATATAGATTGACCATTTTACCTGAAGAATCTTTGAAACCAGATGCGATAGAATTGGCCGTATGAGCATAATAAATTTCTGAGTCTTGGATTGATGAGTTTAAGTGTGCTTTAAGACCCATTGTTTCTAGATCTTTATCAAAATTAACTCTCATTTCATCGATTTGCGCTTCTTTAAGAAGAAAATCGTCTTCATTAAGTACACTATTTAGGTCATCTGGAAAAGGAATTTCTAAAGTATTAGAGAATTCTGATTCTAGAGGAGTATCTGGAAATCCTACTTCAGAAAGAGATTTTATTTTTATTTCTATTTTTTCACCTGGAAGAATTGGAAGATCTATTTGATTTATGTTTGGAGTATTAGCATCTGTTACATCGACAATTTCCCAGAACCAGTCACCTGTAATAGGATCTTGAACTCTTTTTCTTGCGTCTGTTCTATATTTTGTCCAATTTGAGAATGTTGCATTAATTTTATTTGGTTTAGAAAGATTACTTAACGTGTTTGTATTAAGTATACTTGCTTGTTTTGATGCTTGATTATCAATATCTTGGATGGTTAATATAGGATTTTCTGCATTAGATTTAGAAAGTTTTCTGTACCATATTTCGAATTGAACTACTTCTTGTGGTTTTGTTTTCGTTGATTTTTTAGCCACAGGCATAGGGAAGAAACCACGAGCATGATAAATAGGAGAAATTTTATTAAGATTTTTCTTATTTGCTAGAATTTCGCTTATGATAGAAGTTTTAGATTTAGTAAAATTTTCTAATTGAGAATTAAGAGTAGCTAAAGTAGTTTGTGCATTTTTTTTATCAGCATCAGAATTAAATTTTTCTGTTTGAATCATTTTTGATTCTTTAAGAATAGAATTTTGTACTTGGATAATTTTAGATGCAATATTATTTTTTTGATTATGTAAATCTCTAATTTTTTCTGCTTCAACTGTTTGAGTTAAGTGTTCATTAATTTGAACTACTTTAAAATTATCTATATTTAATACTGGTGCGTTTGGAGCTTCACCATATATATTAGGAATTTTTTTAGCTACTAAATCTTCAAGAGCAATACCATAATCATAAACTTTAGAGATATAATAATCTGATAATAATTCACCATTAGAATTGTCTAGACGTAAATCTGGAGTATAGAAACCTGTACCTGGAGAATAGTAAGTAGAAATTATATTACTTGTATCATCTATTGCTTTAACAAAAATAACACAATATTCTTCAAAACCGACACTTATTTTTGCTGTACGTGTAGGAATTGTATTTGAATAGATAGATATGGCATTTAAACGAATTGGAATTGGTTCTGTACCGAATACTAATTCGAATCTGACTCTGTATTCTGAAGTTATAGTAGAAATTTCTACGACTTTATAAATTGTTGCAGAAATATCGCCATTAGAATTAGGAGTGATAGTAATTGTATCACCTATTTTTAATTCTACAGGTGTTGGTATTTCATCTAGAATTGATACATCATAATAAGTTAAAGAATCTAAAATATACCATAATTTTTTATTTACTGTATCAATTTCTGTAGATAAAATAGAGAAGTTACCTTTATAATTTAATCTTGTAGGTTCGATTCTGAAATAATCTTGATCTATATAATTTAAATCTGTTTTATTAATTAATCCTGGTGTTTCTAACCAACCAGTGAATTCACTAATATCAATATTTGAATTTTTATTATATTTTGCTAAGAATTCATTTTTTCTTAATTGACCATCTGGAGTTAAAGTTACGGTATCGGTACCATCGGCATTAGGTGTTACAATTTTATCAAAATCAACGATATATCTTTTAGATTGAATTGTTTTACATGAATCATTTATTTTTCCAGTTAAATCAATTTCTACAGAAATTTTAGGATTAAGAAATGAATCAAATATCCAGTTAGGATCTGATTTAAAAGTAGATATAGTATTTACAGCTGAAATTTGTTTTGGTTCATTATTTAAATCTGTAGTTATTATTCTTTTTGTTGTTGATCCAACTTGTAAAGATGCTGGATTACCATCAATACCAGATAATTTTTTAACATATTGAAATATTTGTTCTAATTTCTGATTGAATGAACCTATAGTAGGAATTTGAGTAGAAACTTGGTTACCACTCGTATCAATTGTATTTGCTGTTATAAATGATTCTGTACTAGTTAATGCTTGATCTATTTTTGTTAATAGTTCTATTACATTTTCATTATTTCTTATATCTATAGCAGATTTATCATTAATACTATTGAATTTTTTAGACATATGATATTATTTTTTATTTTATATATTATTTAGTATCATTTACATTAATTTTTCCAAATAATCTTTCTTTAAAAGATAAAGGTTTAAATAAGTGTTTTGTATATATTTTATTAGAATTTATTGCTACATCTAATTTTAATTTTAAATTTTTATTTTCTTCTTTTAATAAATTTATAGACGTATTTAAATCTGTTAATTTATTATTTTTTATATATCTTTGATATTTTAATTCATCAGATAATGACACAATGATTTCAACCAATTCATTTTTTGAAAATTGGCTAAAATCATTTATATTTAATATGTCATCATTATTTATCATTTTAAAATCCTATTTTTTTAGTTCCTTTAATTTCTTGTAATTTTCCGGCATAAATTTCAGCTACCGTTGATGGTCCAGTTACTACAAAATCATTATTTAAAAATTCAACTAAAGCTTTACTGTCTTCTACATTTAATTTATCAAATTTCCATTCGTTTAATAATCTTCCAGGTCTAGTTAATGCAGTATCAATTTTTTTCTTATCCATATTAAATGTAGCAATTACTTGAATTTTACAAGCATCATTTAATAAACCATTTGTTAAATTTAATAAATTAGACACGGCTTGTGCACCAACTTCATTTGATCTAGATTGTAATGCATATTCAGCATCTTCTAAAATTAATATAGATTCTTTTTGATTCTGTAAAAATGTAATAAATTCAGGATATGCAATTTGTTCTATCATTGATGTCGGTACATAAATGATTTTTTTATCTTTACATAATTCAGAAATTAAATATCTAATATAACTTGTTTTACCTGAACCAGTTACACCATGAAATAATAATAATCCATGATATTTAGTTTTTAAATTATTTAAAATTTCATCATTTAATTTAACAAAATCTTTACCATAATGTAATTCAATATTTGTATTTACTGGTGTAATTTCTTGAGAATTTAATTTAAATCCGGAATTAGACATACCAATTGTATAAAATACACCTTTTTCTGGTTCAATGAAAACAGTTTTTTCAATTTCTTTTGTAATTTTATCAATTAAATCTTGATTTTTATGATTATAATACATAAATACATCAGTAACAATTTCAATATCTTCTTTAGGAATATCTATATCATTTACATTTACTGTTACATCATAATATTCTTCATCATCATAAATAGTATCGTTTTGATCTGTTTGATCATCTATAGATTTTTGAATACTTTTTTTGATTGAATTATATCCAATAATACAATCATCTGAAATTACACAATTATATTCATATAATGAGAAAAATTCTTTTGTTTTTAGTGAAATATATTTATCATTTTTTACTAATTTTTTACTTATTGTTAAATGATTATTTAAAATTTCTTCAAATTCATTTTTTTTAAATGATGAAATTAATGTTTGATTTGACCAATTACCAAATTTATCACTGACAATTGACATTACTTGACCTTCGAAATCTGATTCAAAGGATATTGTTTTATTTACCATATGTTTTTTTTTTTTTTTGTTTTTTTTTAAAATAAACTCATAACTACTTTTAATCGTTTATTTAATTTAGGTAAACCTAAACTTTCTATATATTCATTAACTTGTCTTGTTATAGTATCATCAAATAATTTATCATAATCTATTTCTGGTGCAAATTCTTTAGGATATTTTCCATTATAATAACAGAATTTATCATTTAATTCAGAAATACAAGGATAAATTTTTACGCGTTCACCATCTGCTATTTTTGCATAATTATTTTGTAATTGTGGATTAATAAATAATAAATGATTATATAAACCAGATGCTTTTCTTGTAAAATAAGTACCTTTAGCTACTTCATATTTATCTGTGTCATTTATTATACCTGGTGCATCAATATAAACATTTTCTTTTTCATCAAATATTTTTCCACTTGTATACATATTTGAAATTCTACATGAAGTAGTAATTTCATCTATATTAGTAATTATAAATTCTTTTTTAATATTACGTACATATTCTAATAATGATTTTAAAGTATATGTTGATGGATTATCAAATAAATATGTTATAACTTCTTTTACTTTTTTTCTAGCAAAAGATGATGTTCCTTTTTTAATTAAATCTACACCTTTTGGTGCAATATTAGTTAATCTTGAATATTGTCTTCCATCTTCCCATATTGTATGTTTAATATATTTTTTCTTAGCTACAAATAAAATTGATTCATTTATATTTTCTAATTCGAAATCTTCAATATTTTCTACATGATATTTTTTAGCATAATTATCTAATTTTTTCTTAAATAATGGTTCTAATCTAAATTTAGATATTTTTTCTACAAATGATTGTGGTGTACCTTTATAATCACAACTTTCTAATACATATTGAAATCCAATAAATAATGAATCTGTATCAACATAAAATGATACTGGATTTTTTCGTTGATAAATACCATCTTCCATATGCTGTAAAGTTACTTTTTCATCTCTTTCGTCATGTGGTGTTTTTGTTTCACGATGAATCCAAGATGGATCTAATTTATTTGCATATGTAATTCCTAAATATTCATGTAATTCATAATCTTCATGCCAATATTCATAAAAATATGTTTCATTTATAATATCCATATATTTTATAATATCTCTACACATTGCTGTAATACCTCCAGCTATATCTTTCGTAGAACAAACGAAAAATTCATTTCCAAACGCACCATAAATAGAATTTAAAATTAATTTTTGTGCATTTTGAACTGCATTATGATAATTATATTTATCATCACAATAATTTAATATTTCATTTATTTCATCTAATGATAATGTATCTAAAAATTCAATTTCTATATTAGATAATTCGTTTTTATTTCTATCAATATTAAATATATTTAAAAATTTTTCAATCATGTAATTTATATTCTTTTTCTTTATTTTTGTTTAAACATTTATAAAAAATAAAAACGCTTATATACTAGAAAATTAGAAAAGTTTAATAATTGTTAATAAGTTTTTTGACCACATATGATATATAGTAAAAAAAAAATAAAATAATTAATAAATTATTAATTGTGTTTTTAAATATATAAATAAAATTAAAAAAAATAATTATGACAAAAAAAAATTTAACGTTAGTAATAATATTTATTATATTATTATTCGGATTGATTTTTACATATAATAAATATTCAAATTTAAATAAAAAAATGAATATTTATGAAAATACTATTTTAGCATTAAATGATAGTATACATACAATTAAAGATGGAAAAAATACTATTTATTATCAACAAGCACCAGAAATAAATATTAAAGATTTAATAAATTCAGAATATTTTAAAACATTATCAAAAGAACAACAATTATATTATAATGAATTATCTAAAATTAAAGGATTAATATCTTCTAGTAAAGCAGAATTAGAAAAACAAGGTAACATAATAGAAATATTATTAAATCATTCAGGTACGTTAAAAAATGATACTATATCATTTAAAAAAGGTAAAGTATTATCATTTAAAGAATCTGATACAACTAAAAAATTACAATGGAAATCTGATATAACATTAAATGATACTATTAAATTTAATTTAACATATGATTATAAATTTGATATTCAAACTACATATGAAAGACAATCAGATAAATCAATATTAGTTAAGTATAAAACAAATGATCAAGATTTAAAAATTAATAAAATGTATAATTTTATTATACCTGTAGAAACAAAAACACCGTTAAATACATGGTTAGATAAAAATAAAAAACCATTATATTTTATAGGTGGTGGTTTATTATTTGTTAGTGGATCTTATATCGGATATAAAATAGCAAAATAAATAAAAATAATATATAATATATAAAAATAAAAACATAAATTATGTTAACAAAAAATCAAGTAATAAAACAAAAAACAAATACTTTAAATGAATCTGTTATAAAAATGGGTGATTTATATAGAGCTAAAGTAATTATTGATATTCCTAGATCATTAATTAATGGATTTGTTTCTAAAGCAAAAAAAGAAAATGGTATCGATGTGCGTGAAACATGGGCTGATGTTGATATAGCAGAATTAATTATAGAATATATTAAATCTACATATATGAATATTGAATCATTATCTGTAACTAATATGTTAGGAGAACCTAATGTAACACCTGGTGATGTACAAACAGATATTCAACCAGAAGAAAATGTAGAAACTCAACCAGGAGTTCAATCTCAACCAGGAGTTCAATCTCAACAAGAAATTCAAACTCAACCAGGAGTTCAATCTCAACAAGAAATTCAAACTCAACTATAAACAGAAATATAAAAATAAAAAATAATATATAAAAATAAAAAGAAAAACTATGATTACTACAGTAAAACAATATGTATTAGAAAATAAAAAAAGAGCTAGTAAAGGTTTAAAATCATTAAATGAATCATTTGATGATATGTCTCAAGATGATGACATGATTCAAGATGATGATATGATTCAAGATGATGATATGATTCAAGATGATGATATGATTCAAGATGATGATATGATTCAAGATGGTGAAGAAGTTCAAGAAGTTCAAGATGAATTAACATTTGATACATTTAAAGATGCTTTTATTAATTCTTTTAATAGCGAAGCTGAAAATTCAGATGAAGAATTAGTATTACCAAGTGATGAAGTATTACAAATGGCATTTGATACTTTTATGTCTTTATCATCAACTGATGATATTCAAGATGATGATATTCAAGATGATGATATTCAAGATGATGATATTCAAGATGAAGATGATATTCAAGACGATGAAGAACAATTACAAGAAGGTCTTATTAAAGATTTTATGAAAGGTGGAAATAAAGAAGAATTAGCAAAAGCTAAAACAGCATTTATGGATAAATTATCTAAAATAGAATCTAAATATTCTGATTTATTATATAAAGAATATGGTGATAATAAAACTATTAATAAAAGTAAATTCGATAAAATCGTAGATAAAAATAATTATTTAGGAACTTTAAAGATTTTTAATACTGGAGGAAAAAACATAGTTGTTTATACACCAGGTAAAAAAGGACTTAATAAATTAGCTGCTGGTACAAAAAGTATGACAACAGGTAATTAATTAATTTATTTATTTAAAATAAAAAAAAAAACCTACTAATTTAGTAGGTTTTTTTTTTATCCTTTTGTTAATACTTTTTTATCAATTTCGGTTAAAATATAATTGTTATTCATTTTATCTAAAACCATATCAATAGTTAAATTTTCTTCTAAAAATTCAATTAAACCTAATTCTTCATTTGATCCTTTAACAAATCCATTTTTAAAAATTACATTATTATTAGCAGTACCCATTAAAACTTGGTGCGTAATATTTTGAGAACTTACAAAAATATTATGTTTAATAAAAATATTTTTTAATTTTTCAGTTTCAAACTCTTCTAAAAAAGTAAATAAAAATTCATATTGTCCATCTAAAGAATCTTCACCACCGAATTTATCTAATTGGTCTTCAGTTAAAAATAATGACATATCGGTAACGACATCAATTAATAAATTTTCATCAGTAATATTTTTAACTTTAAATGCTGTAACTTCCATAACGTATATAATTTTCTTTTTACAAATATACACATTTTTATTTAATAAAAAAAATATTTTATATTTTTTTTTTTTTATAAAGAATTAATTAAAACAAATTCGTTTGTTTTATTTTTTCTATCATTAAATAAATCTTTTTTAGTAAATCCAATTGTAATATGAAAATCTTTATCATTTAAATTATTATCAATACGTAATTGACTTAATTTTGGAGAATTAACAACAATAAAAAATGTTTTATTTATATCTTGTTGAATTGAACCGACACCACTAATAAATAAATCATTACTAATATTAGTTCCTAATGTTTTAAATAAATCAGGATTTGTTTTACATTCAGCTACATTAAATACAGTGATATGATAATGACCATAATTTCTAATTAATAATTTTTCATTATATTGAACAAAATTATTATCTAATTCTAACATTTTATCAATGTATTTTTTAATTTGTTCTTCTTTTATAATAACTCCAATATAAGAATTATTAAATACATCTTTAATTATTTCTAATTTCATTTATTATTTAATTATAGTTACAAAAATTCTGTTTCCATTAGGTAATTCAAAAGATCCTAACGATGCTTGGTGATCAGTTAGAGTGATATTATTCTCACTAGCTAAATGATGCATTACGTGTCGTCTATTTGGTCCAGTTAATATTCTATTTTTAGAAATATTTTCATACAATGGATTTGTTAATTCTACTAAATATTTATTTTTCATATTTATTTTTTAATATAATACAAATATAATATTTTTTTTTTAATATAATACAATTTATTCTTTTTTTTTTAAAATACTTTATTATAAAAAATTTCTAAAATAGTTTCGGTATCATTTTCTAAAATCCAATCTTCCATCTTTTCTAATGATTCAAATTCTTTTTTGAATTTATTCATAGCCAATCCTAATTCTTTTCCACTGATTTTAAATTTCTCCATTAATAAATTACCATTATATAATGAATGAACTTTTCTTTTTCGTTCTTCTTTCTTTTCTAAATTTCTATATTCTTTTAAAAATCCAGGAAAATGAAAATCAATAAGACCTAAATATACTTTTTTATCTTTATAAAAATAATAATAACTATCATTATTTTCTTTTAATGGTTGAATGAAATCAACAAATGATTTATATGTTGGACGTTTTTGATCTCTTTCTCTATTTATTCTATTTAAAGTATCAAAATCAAAAACACGTGGAATAAAATACTTAGAAGAAACTACATAATCAAAAATTTCTTGTAATGAATCAAAACCTTTATCATATCTTTCAACATCAAATCCTAAAAAAGATAAAGCTTTTTTATAATCTTTTGTGATTGTAATATCACCTAATTTTTTACCATCAATTTTATAAGAATATACTAATCCTCTATAACCCCATTTTAAACCAAATCTGTGTGCGATTTTTCCAATTAAATTGTGCAGGTCGTTATAACTATAATATACTTGAGTTGTTTCCCATTCAGATGTAGGTACTAAAATGAAATCAACTTGTAATTCATTATATTCAAAGGAATATACATGTGTATTTTGTACCACCTCTTTAGATCCAAATTCTTCAATAATCCAATCCTTAATATTTATAGTAATAGGCTTATCAACTAAACATAATACATCGGCATCACCAAAATTTTGCTTTGATTTAAAATATGTAGTAGATTTAGCATCACTAAATAATTTTTTAGCTTTTTCTAAAATAACAGGAAGAATATTTTCAAATTCTTTTTTTTCATATCTTCTTGTAAATGCTCCTTTAATTGCGTTACCTCCCATTTGATAATTATTTTTAGTTAATGCAAATATATAATTTTTATTTTAATAAATTGCAATTTTAAAATATTTTTAATTTAGAATATTAATTTTAGTGCATCTAATTTTACCATTATGGTGAACCATTCTTGCAACATCTTTATAGTAAACTTTTACCTTAACTACTAGTTCATCACAGTATCTTGTTGCCTTTTCTTTAGTCCAAACACTTAATCCAAATGAATTTTCTTTATTAGAATGGTCAGCATGACACTCATATGTTTCACCTTTTAAGTATTGATATTGAAAGTTAAATTTACTATATCTGTCACTTCTAATACCTTTATATGCTATAAAATGATCATCATGACACTCATACATTTTACTTTCTATAATTGCTTTCTTTTTAAATTCTTCATCCTTATAAAACCAACTATCCTCTATCAAATTCAAATGTAATTTATCTTTAAATTCTTTTATAAATTCATTTGAAAGTTTTTGATACTTTGAAATATAAGACAAATTTACTGAAATATAAGACCAATATACTTTATCACTAAATTCTCTAATGAAAGATTCACTTAGTTTTTGATACTTAGAAATAGTTGACCAATTTACTTTATCTTTAAATTCTCTAATGAAAGATTCTGAAAGTTTTTGATTTTCTGAAATATTATGCCAATTTACTTTATCTTTAAATTCTCTAATGAACGATTCACTTAATTTTTGATATTGTAAAATTCTAGTCCAATTTATTTTATCTTTAAATTCTCTAATAAATTCTTCACTTAATTTTTGATAAGATGAAATATAATACCACTCAACTTTATCTTTAAATTCTCTAATGAAAGATTCACTTAGTTTTTGACAAGATGAAATCCAATTCCAATCAACTTCATCTTGAAATTCTTTAATAAATTCTTCACTTAATTCATGATAAAATGAAATATCATACCAATTTATATAATTTTTAAATTCTATGATAAATTCTTCACTTAGTTTTTGTTTTGATGATATATAATACCAATCAACTTGTTCTAAATTTAATTTTTTTGAATTTTTGAATATTAGAATTAATCCAGGATATTTTTCTAGAAAACCATAATTAATATTTTTGATAAATTTATCATAGAAGAATTGTTTTAAATTCTTACTCTTTGTTTTTAATCCTTCTAATTCAATTATTTGTTCTAATGTTCGCATTTATTTAATTTTTAAATTTTTTAAATATTTATTTTTATTAATTAATCTTACAAGTATTAAATATGTAATACTTACAAATAATAAATTTTCAAAAAAATTATAAATTTTAAACCAATAATTATGTGTTTTTTCATGTAAATATCCAAATGTTGTAAAATTACAATACTCATATGTTACATATTCATAATTTCCTACTGGAGAAAATAATAAATACCATAACAACATAAATAAAATAAAAATTGTTATTACAACTTTATTTATAATTAAAATACTTTTATAATTTTTCATATTGTTTTATTTCTTTTTTAATATCATTAATAATATTTAAATGTGTTTTAGATAATTTTCTATCTAATCCATTTAAAATATACATTGTTTCATTATATACTTTTTTCTTAAATACATCAGACATATTATCAAGATCACAAACATTGTCAAGTCTATCACACAATTTAATAACTAAAGAATATGATGATATATGATTTAATTTAATTCTTAAATAATCTTTTTTTCCTAAAAAAATAATTTGTGCTTTATTACTAGTTAATTCTGAAACAATAGTAGCTACTTCACTTCCAAATACCTGATTAATTTCTTTTATTGTAACATTTGTATCTTCAACAACATCATGTAATAAAGCACAAATTGCTAATAAAATTATATTTTTAGATTTTTTATATTTATATAATCTAGACATCACAGAAAAAGGATGCATTATATATAAACGTCCATCACCTTTACGAGTTTGACCTGTATGATTTTCTGTTGCAAAAACAATAGCTTTTTCTAAATCTTTATTTGTATATTTTTTCATATTATTCTTTTTTTTTACAAATATATAAAAAAATTATGAGATATAACATATATTATAGTAATAATTTTATAAAAATAAAAATTATAATTAATAATAATCTTTTTATTAATATTTCTATATTATACCACATAATTAATTTAATTTAGAATTGTTATTTTGGTACATCTAATTTTACCATTATGGTGAACCATTCTAGCAACATCTTTGTAAAATACTTTTACCTTTACAACTAATTCATTACAATAGTTTGTTGCTTCATCTTCTGTCCAAACAGAAAGACCAAATGAATTTTCATCATTAGAATAGTCAGCATGACAAGTATATGTTTCACCTTTTAAGTATTGATATTGAAAGTTATATTTAGAATATCTGTCACTTCTAATACCTTTATATGCTATAAAATGATCATCATGACACTCATACATTTTACTTTCTATAACTTTATCTTTCTTAAAAGATTCATCCTTATACATCCAACTATCCTCTATCAAATTCAAATCCAATTTATCTTGGAATTCTTCTATAAATTCTTTACTTAATTTTTGATACTTAGAAATACAATACCAATCTAATTTATGTTTAAATTCTCTAATAAATTCTTCACTTAATTTTTGATAAGATGAAATATAAGACCAAATTACATGATCTTTAAATTCTTCTATAAAATCTTCACTTAATTTTTGATAAGATGAAATACAACTCCAATTTACTTTATCTTTAAATTCTCTAATGAAAGATTCACTTAGTTTTTGATACATTGAAATATAATACCATTTTACTTTATCTTTGAATTCTTTTATGAAAGATTCTGACAAGATTTGATGCTTAGAAATATCATACCAATCAAGTTTATCTTGAAATTCTCTAATGAAAGATTCACTTAGTTTTTGATATTCAGAAATATAATACCAACTATTTTTATCTAAAATTATTTTTTTAGAATTTTTGAAAATTAGGATTAATTCAGGATATTTATTTAGAAAAGTATAATTTATATTTCTGATAAATTTATCATAAAAGAATTGTTTTAAATTCTTACTATTTGTTTTTAATCCTTCTAATTCTAGTATTTGTTCTAATGTTCTCATTTCAATATTTTTTACAAATATATAAATTAATATTTTTATTTAAAAACTAAAAATTTTATAATTGTAATATGAAAAAACATTTTGTTATAGTAGATTTAGAAGCTACATGTTATGATAGAAATAATAATAAAGAAAAAGCGCCAACTGGTTTTTTTAATGAAATTATAGAAATTGGTGCTATTAAATTAGATAGCACAGGAAAAGAAATTGATAGATTTAGTCATTTTTGTAAACCTAAAACATATAAAAAATTATCTAATTTTTGTATAGAATTAACAACTATTACACAAGAAGATATAAATAATGCTGATGATTTAGCAATTATTTTAGAAGAATTTATGATATGGTGTAAAGATTGTGTTATTATTAGTTGGGGTAATTATGATAAAACACAATTAAGTAAAGATTTAATTAGAAATGATTTAGAAATTTATTTAGATTATTTAGAAGATCATCATAGTTTAAAACATTTACATGGTAAATGGAATAATTTAGGTAAACGTGGTGTTGGTATGGGTAGAGCACTAAAATACGAAAATATTGAATTAGAAGGTACACACCATAGAGGTATTGATGATGCTATTAATATAGCAAAAATATTTAGAAAATATATACATAAATTTATATAAATAATAACTTTACAATAATTTTGAATTGTAATATGGAAAAAATAAATTACGATAATTATAAAATGTATCATCCGGATGGTACATTAATGTGTTTTTGTTCAAAGAAAAAAGCTAACTGGTATAAAGATAGAAATTTAGCTAATATAGAAAATAATAATGTGTATTTATTATTTTCACCTAATGGTTTTGGTGAACCAGATATATTATTAGAAGGACGTGATAATGTATGTGTCATTAGTGGAGAAAAAGATAATTTGACTAAACATCATGTTGTTCCATATTTATATAGAAAATATTTTTCATTAGAATATAAAGATAAAAATTCATTAGATATAGTATTATTAACTAGAAATATTCATAATGAATATGAAGCACATGCAAATACATTTAAACTATTATTAGAATCAAAATATACTTCTAATAATTCTGACTTAAATATAAAACAAAAAAATCAAGATTTTATAGAAATTAGAAAATATTATAATATTTTAAATAATAATAATATAAAATTACCACCAGATAAAGAAGTGTATATGAATATGAGAATTGGTGGAATATTAGAAAAATATAACATTACTATAGATAAAGTATTAAAAACTAAAACTATATTAGAAAATTTATATATTAATGATATTATAACTGATATAGGAATAAAAAATTTAATTATATTATGGAAATTACATTTTTTAAAATACGGTAAACCTAAATATTTACCTACATATTGGAAACCAAATATAATTAAAACTGTTAAAAAAAATGGATATAATACAAAAAAATCTGATTTAGAAACAATTGATATACAAAATAATAAAAAATTAATAGAATTAATAAAAAAATACGATTTATATGAAACAGCAAAGTTATACTTTTAAAAAATTAAATTATCTATATAATGTTATAGATACATATACATGTGGTGTTATATTAGAAGGATGGGAAGTTGCAAGCTTAAGAAAAAATTGTATTATTGATGTATCTTTTTGTAATTTTAAAAATAATATTTTTAAAATATTTAATTTAAAAATTACGCCGGAATCTAATCATGTATTACAAAATTCTAATATTTCTAATAACGAATCTAGAGAACGTTTACTTTTATTAAATAAATCTGAAATTAAAAAAATTAAATCATTTTTAGAAATTAAAGGATATACATGTGTTCCAACTAGAATATATAAAAATGATAAAAATCTATGGAAAATAGATATAGCTGTAGTAACAGGTAAAAAATTATATGATAAACGAGAAGATATTAAAAAACGAGATTTAGCTAGAGATTTAAACAAACAAATAAAATATTAATATATAATTTATGAAGGATTATTTAGACACACTTTTATTATTAATTTCTATTTTTTTTGTTATAGTATTTTACACAACAGTATTACCTATGTCTGGTTTAGCATTATATCCATTAATTGGGTCTTTTATTGCTAGTCATAGTAGTTTTATTTCTATGTTAGTATTTATGTATAAAAAATATAAAAAATAATGATATATTTAATAACAATATTTTTTCTGATAATTATATCAGGAATAAGTGAAGCAATATGTGATATAATTCAACATAAATATGAACAATCTATATTTTTTAAATATTCTAGATTTAATGATTATTTTTGGAATCCTTTAATATCATGGAAAAATAAATATAAATCAAAAAATAAATTTATATTATATTTGAAAAAAACTATTTTAGTATTTACAACGGATGCATGGCATTTATTTAAGACGCTTAAAACAGTTACAGAATATTCTATAATATTTTTATTAATATTATTTTTTAATCCTTTAAACGCTATATTTTTAATATTAGGATCAAAATTATTAATTAAATTAATTTTTGAATTATTCTATTCAAAAATTTTAACATATAAAACAAATGCATAATTTTAAATTAGGTGATGAAGTTTACCATCCGTGTGATAATGCACCATTTATTGTGGTCGGTATACGTAAAGAAACAGTAGAAATACAAGGTGATTTTAGTGGTGGTTATAATGTAAATCAAACAGGTTGGGTATCTTATAAAGAATTAGAAATATACGATAGAAGTAAATTAAAAACCTATTAAACTTTTATAAGTAAAACATATATAATTTATATATGTTTAAAATATATTTAATCAGCGCAATAAATTCAGAAGGTCATTTACAGTGGAAAGTAGGTGTATCAAAACATCCAGATAAAAGAATAAAAGAATTGGCGACAGCTAATCCTAATAATTTAACTTTAGAAGCAATTTATCATATAAATGATAAAGAAATAGCTTATAAAACAGAAAAATTAATTCATAAATTTTTAGGTGATTTTAAAATCAATGGAGAATGGTTTGAATCTTATGCATTAAATGATGAATTATTTTTAATTTATTGTGAAAAATATGAAAATATATCAAAAACTTTAAAAATTATAGAAGAAAATAAAAAATGGAAATAAGAATTAAACCATCAGAATTAATATCAAGATATTTATGGGACGAATATGTTAGATTTTGTATACCAAAATCAGAAAAATCTAATATTCAATCTATTATAGAAAAAGACGAAGAATTTATAATATCAGAAAAAGATGCATTTGTTATTGGTTTATTATGTGTAATTTATACACCAAATGTAATTTATAAATTTAATCAATATATAAAAGAATTAATAGAAAATAAATCTATTATTCATGAACGTCGTGCACATTTAAGTAAAGATTTATTAATTGATAATATTTCAACATATAAAAATAAAATACCTTTAAATTGGACAAGTAATGATATAGAATTTAATATGGAATTAAAAAAATTAGATAAAATATATGAATTATTTATATTAAATATAGATAATTTAGTTACATGTACAATTCAAGATACATTATGTGTTAGATCTGGACAAGTTAAAAAAATAGTAAATAAAATTATAAAATAATTTAATTTTATTCTAAAATAATTATATTTCAATAATTTAATTTTCTTCAACATTCTCATCAGACTCAATTTCATCTATTGAGTCTTTTTTTTGTCCTTTGATTTCTTCAATAGATTGTGAACTACGTCTTGAAAATACTAAAGCTAAATGATGTGATAATAACATACCAAAAATAACAATAGATTCTGTAGATATAACAAAAGGTATTCCTTTATATAATGAAAAAATAAATGTTATATATCCAAATATTAAATATGAAAAACTAAAAACTAAAATAGGAATTAATATTATAAATGATTGTACCCTAGATGTAGAAACTTTTTTTCCTTGATGTGCCGATAAAGATATTTTGTGTAATATTTTAGTTATAAATGTTTTCATATAATATATATTTATTAAAATAAAAAAAAAACATTATATGAAAACAATTATATAATTATTAATGGAAATTGAATTTATAGAAATAATTGGATTAGTTAAAAATGATTCAATGATTGATGGAAAAGCATTATTATTTAATATTATTGATATTAATAAAAATATTAATTTTGAGTGTATAATGTTTGTTCATCCTACATTAGATCCATTTTTAACAATAGAAAAACATATTAATATAAATAACAATGTATTATTAAATAATATACTAAATAAATATACATTAATAGAATTAAGAAAATTATGAGAATATTAGAATGGTCATGGAAAAATTACAAATCATATGGTGCTGTAGTTCAAAATATAAAATTAAACCAAGATAAAGGTGAATTAATTTTACTTATAGGTAAAAACGGTAATGGTAAAAGTTCGGTCATTACTGCTTTAGAATTAGGAATTTATGGTCAAGAACAAAATAAAAAAGGTACTAGATTAGCAAAAAGAAATTTTCCTAATAGAATTAATGCAGATATGAATATCAATGTTAAATTTGAAACAGATCAATTATTAGATATTACTAGAACAATGTCAAATTTAGATGCACCTTTAAAAACTAAATTAGTTATTGATAAAATACCATTTGATAAAGCTAATAAAATTGATGGTAAAATCATTGAAAAAATAGGATTTGATTATAATACATATAAATCATTTATTTCTATGAATGTAAATAATTTTAAAGATTTTATTTCGTTATCACCAGAAGAAAAAAGAATGTTACTTGATAAATTATTTAATTTAGAACAAATTAATGAATTAAATAAAATTTTAAAACAATTACAAAAAAATAATGATATTGATTATTTATCTATTTCTAAAGAATTAACGATTTATAATAATAATGTAGAACAATTACAATTAGCTATTAATAAATCATTAGAAAAGAAAAAAATAAATAATGAATCTAGAATTGAAGAAATTAATTCTATTTTAAAAAATCATAAATCAGAATTAGATAATATGATTATTGAACATAATGAATTAGAAGAAATTATAAATGAATTCAATAATGGTATTAATAAATTAATTTTAAAAGAACAAGATATTCGTCGTGATATTAAAGAAGTAAATGAAAAAATTAATTTATATAAATTAGGTAAATGTCCAACTTGTAAAACTGAATTAACTGGTGAATTAAATCTATTACCAGATTATGAAGATAAATTAGATAAATTAGAACAAGTTCAAGATAAAATTCAAAATAAAATTAATTTAGCTAAAACAGAATTAATTACATATAATAATGATTTTAGAAATATTCAATCTAAGACACAAAAGATTATAAATACTGTTACTACATTAAAACAAGAAAAAAAGTCTCTTAGTGTTGAAGATACGATTGATATGGATGATTTTAATGATAATATCAATAACAATAAATTAAAAATTCAAGAAAAAGAAAAAGAATATGTGGAAATTGAAAAAATGAAAACTATATATTCTTTATTATTACCAATATGGGGTGAAAATGGTATTAAACGTGATTTAATTGAATCTATTTTAACACCATTAAATGAATTTATCAATGAAGATCTTGAATTTTTAAAAACTAGATTTAAAGTAAATTTAGATAATAATTTTGATGCACATATTTATGAATTCAATAAAGAAATAGACACAGAATCTTTATCAAGTGGTGAAGCAAAAAAAATAAATCTAATTATCATGTTAGCGTATATAAAAATACTTCGTCTAAAAAGAGATATAAATGTTCTTTTCCTAGATGAAGTATTTGCAACTATTGATATTGAAGGTATTGACGATATTTTAGTTCTTTTTAAGAAATTTGCTAATGAACGTGATATAAATGTTTTCCTAGTTCACCATTCAGAATTAAAAGAATGGTTCTTTGATAAAATAATTAATACACATAAAACAACTTTTTCATATTTAGAAACTAAAGTTATGTAATATTGATTTATAAAAAAAACCGACAGTGAAATAAATTACTAAACCTATAAAGGTTTGTTAAAATATACATACACATCACTAAGATACGTATTGCTAAATCATCATCGGTATACTGTTATATATTAAAAATAATAACTAATGTCCCAACCTTTATTTACTAATGATGTTACATATATTTGTGATTGTGCACTTAAATTGAAATTAGAAGATTGACTTTCTATTCTTAATATTTTATATCCAGGATTAAATGTAGAATTATCTAATAATAATAATAAATCTTCTATAGATTGTTGTGTAAATAAATTACTAGATAAATCTAATTCTGTTATAGTTTGAGGTAAAGTAACATTAAATTCAGTTAAATTATTATTACCTAAATATAATTTTTCTAATGTTTCAGGTAAAGTAGTATTAAATTCAGTTAAATTATTATTAGATAAATGTAATATTTCTAATGTTTCTGGTAAAGTAACATTAAATTCAGTTAAATCGTTTTCATATAAATATAATCTTTTTAAATTTGTAGCTAAAGTAGTATTAAATTCAGTTAAATTATTATTAGATAAATGTAATATTTCTAATGTTTCAGGTAAAGTAACATTAAATTCTGTTAAATCATTTTCGCTTAAATCTAACGAATATAAATGAGCTAACTTATCAATATTATTAACATTTATAATATGATTATTATTTAATTCTAAACTTAATTTACTATTTATATCGGTGTTATTATTAGTTATTTTAATATTATAATTACCACTACTAATATAATTGTGATATATTTGTGTATTATTATATGTGTCATCAAATGTTTCTATATTACCATCACCCCAATCTATAGTAATATCTAAAATTGTATCATCAGTAAATGTCATAAAAGATCCTTCACCATTTGTATTAAAATTAAATACAGGAATATAAGGTTCAGGTATTATTAATGATTTTGCAAATTTACGTTTAAATGTTTTATTATTATAGATAAAATATGCTATATTATTATAATAAAATGCATTATTTGTTTGAGGCATAAATATATTAAATTCATCACTCATAGGACCGTATATTTTTTTCTTTAATGGATTTATTGTAGATCCGTTAAACTGATCAGAATCAACAACTATAGCTAATTTAAAAGATACAAAATGTCTTCTATTTGGACCACTTGAACCAGTTATTTTATATGTACTATCTTCTATTTCTTCATAAGGTGTAGATACATCATATCTAATACCATCTTTACCAGTAAACCAGTCATTTGGATTTATTGTTATTTCTTGATATTCACCACGATCAGTAATATCAAATTCTGTATTTCTAAGTAATATTGTATTATTAGTTTGTTTATTTAAACCAGAATAAAATGCACTATTTTCATATTTACTACCATCTAAATGTACAGGATGTTTCCAAGAATTATTATTTATAACATTACCATCTAGATTTTTATGTCTTTTTTTTGTATATCTAAATAGCCATATTTCTGGATTTAAATTTAAAAATTCTTCGTTTGATATATCCCATTTAACTAATAATTTATCATGAAACATATAATTTTCTATGGAAGAATCTTTTTTATAATATAATTCATAATTATTATCTGTTCCATAATTTTCTGTAGGATATGGTGTATCTGATTTTATTTTAATTTCTAATTTTGGAATTTCTATATTAGTTGTAGATTGTTGAGCTTCTACAACATTTCCATTAATATCTAATCCTAAATTTTTAATACTTGTTCCTGTACCTAACGTATTTATTATTAATTGTGGCACATAAACTGTATTTGGTTGTGTTCCTGTTATAAAGTTTCCACCTAAAATTACAGAATTATATGTAGTTAATGTATTATTATTTCCACCAATAATAACTGAATTATTTCCATCTACTTGATTAGAACTTCCGCCTAATATAACTGAATAATAATTATATGTTTTATTTTGCTGACCACCTAAAATCGTTGAAGCAGGACCATAAGTATTATTATATTGTCCGCCTAATATAGCAGAACCATCTCCATTTGTATTATTATAAATACCACCTAAAACAACAGATATATTATTATTAGCATTATTAAAATATCCACCTATTACAGCACTTTGTGATCTAATTGCATTATTATATATACCACCACCAGTAAATGAAGCATTACCATTAGCTGAATTTCCTTGACCACCTAATGCTACAGAATAATTAGAATGATTTGCAGTATTACCATTACCCCATGCTATATTATTTATTCCAGCTGTAGCATTATTTGATTTTATATAAGCATTAGTATACATTGATCCTCCAGATAATGGTAAATAATTACCACCCATATATGTTTTTAAATTTAAAGCCGTTATATTTAAAGATACATCAGATGAATTAGTTAAAACAAATTTATCACTATCGTTTACTGAAGTAGTTGTATTTAAATTTAATGGTTTTAATTGTTTTTTAGGAATTAACATGTATATGAATAATATATTTTATTTATATATTAAATTATATTAAATAATTTAAATTATAGTTCGAACATAAACTAAAAATATTATATCTGTAGTTTCTAATATAATATCGGCAGTACTTAACCACGTAATATAATCAGTATCTGGTATAAATGTATATTGTGAAGTACTTTGTAAAACACCATTAATATATAATCCTATAATTTTATTAATAGTAACATTAAAATATTGATCACTATCATTTATACCATCAGTTAATGTAGGAATTATTTGTAAAGTTTCGATATTATTACCAACGACTATTGGTGGATTAATATTAGTATTTAATATATCTAATGCTTCTCTTAATAATATATGTGCATCTTTTGTATTTTCTATAGAAGTAAATTTTAAAATTATAGATTTTGATGCATATTTTTGTTTTATATGTAATTCATAATTTATTTGTACAATTGTACATTTAGGATCTAAAATAATACAAGTAATATTATTAGATATATTTCTAATTTTAATATTTGTATCACCGATATTTATTGGTATTATAAAATTTGATTTATCGTACATATTATATTACATTTATATTTATATTATTTGTTATTGTATTACCAGCAATATCTGATACTTTAATTTCACATTCATATATTCCTGTATTAACTAATACATTTAATAATATTGTATTTTGTGTAAGCGTAATATTATTAGGCATTACTACTATATTACCATCTCTATCATCAATACATGATAAAATAGCTAAATCAATTATATTTTGTTTTGTGATTATAGAATAAGTATTTAAATCTATTGTTATTTCATTATTTATTACATTATTAGTATATGTTATTACTGGTTCTGTTAAATCTTCTGTTTGTGGTAAAGATCTTGTAGAAGGATCCATTAATATCCAATTAATAGCTGATAATGCTTGTAAAGTATCGTTTTCTGTTATAAAATCTAAAATTATATTATTTTCAGAACTATCATCAATAATTATTCTATTTTTTCCTGGTAATTTTACAATATTTGTTATTTCTGATATATTTAATGTTCCTGTTAATTCATTATCAGAATTAAAAAATGATAATATTTCAGAATTAGTTTCATCAAATGTATGTACTGAATCAAACGTTAAATTATTTAAATATAAAAATCCATTTATATCATTTAAATAATCATTTGTTAAAGCTGAAACTAATATATCAACACTAATATCACATTCAGTATTAGGATTATCTATTAAAATAGGAGGAATAGGATTTTGACTTGTTCCAGTTAAAACTAATATTGAAGTAAAAGAATATTTAGGATCATTACTTGGTTGAAATTTCCATTTTAAATAATTATATCCAGTATTAGAACAACAAAAATTAGGTTTAATTGAAATAAATGTTGTTTTGATTCCTAAAGTAGGAAAAGATAATAAAAAGTCTGTTTGTCCTTTAGGAATAGAAATACTTAATCTTTGATATTGTTCATATGGTACTTTGATATTACATAAAGGTAATTTAGATAATGTATTTGCACCATTAATTACAGAAATATCAGAATTACCAAATTTAATTAATTTTGTATTCGGTTTTGGTAGAACAGAATTAGATGAAAATATAGTCATGTTAAATACTTTAATGTTTTTAATATATATTAAATATGATAACAACTATAAATGAATATAAAAAATTAAATGAAAATTACAATAATTTAATTTCTAAAATTACTAATTTTTTAGATACACATGCTAAACTAAGTGCAAATTATGATCCTGAATATGATGATGAAGATGATATGTATAATGGACCAGATCCATCTATGATCAAAGCTACAATTTATTATATATCTAATAATTTAAGAATACCATTTAGTGTTAATTCTAGTTGGGGTAGTGGTTGTTATGAACCATATAATTCAAAAACTGCTAAATCATTACACGATGAAATTTTAGATGATATAAAAAAATATAATATAAATCATGACTAATAATTTTTTTACTAATAATATATTTGAAGAAAATTTAAATATTGGATGGAATATTGATGGAGAATTTGAAATAAATGATTCATATATATTACAGCATTATAAACCATTAGAAAAAATAATAGAATTAAATTCATTTAATGTAGATAATAGTATAGATTTTGAATTTAATTATAGATGGAGTTTTGATAATACTAATTTTTCTAACTTTATACCTATAAATGATTTTATAGATTTTCCGTTAGGTACAGATAAGATTTGGATTCAAATACAAATTATTTATAATGGTTTAGATACAGGATATTTAAAAGAAATAACTATTGAAGGTAAACGTGAAATAAATGAATTTTATCAACCAACAAATATAGGATCTGGATCACATATAAAATTTACAAATACAGATACATACAAGGTTTATTCATTAAATGATTTTGAAATATTTTTATCTTCAGGAAATGTATCAGATTTAAATTTATATTTTAGATATACACAAACACAAGGACGTCATTGGACAGAATGGATTAAATTAACTAAAGAAAATTTACAAGCATCTAAATTTGAAAGATTAAAATTTTGTAATTTTGAATTTGGATTTCATAATATAGGTAATGAAGATATTGGATTATATGATTTAGAATTAATTGGTAATTTTCAAAATATAACAGCTGATTATTCTACTACAGCTAGATTAGGAATTAAATCACAATGTGATCCTTTATTACAAGAATCCGATTGTGACGATGGATCTAAATCATGTGTACCATGTTCACAAGGATTAACACCATGGAACCAAAATTTAAATAATTGTAATTCATGTGAATTAAATAATGTAGTTAATTTAAATGATAGAACTGTAATGATGGGTCAAATATCTACATATGAAATATTAAATCAATATGTACAAGAAAAGAATTCATGGAAAATTAAATATATTTTAACTGATACAGATAAAAAAGGTACAGATTATGTATTACATGAACATACTATAAAAAATATGATATTAATGAAAGATTTTAATATTATAGTTCCAAATAATCAGTTTCCTGTAGAAAATGCTAATTTTAATGGATTAGATTTTGATTTAATTCAATCATTTGAAATTCATATTATGAAAAATAAATTCAAACAAATGTTTGGATTAGAATTTAGACCTAGTGAAGGTGATGGTATTTATTTTTGTGATTTAAATCAATTATGGGAAATAGAACAAATGTTTCCTCATAGAGGATTAATGAATACTGAAATATATTATCGTGTATTACTTAAAAAATGGAATGATAAATCTAGTAGAAAACCTGCTAAAACACAAGAAGGTGAAGTAATTGGTAATTTCTTAGATGAAATAACATCATTTACATCTTTAGGTAAATTATTTGATATAGACGTAAATAGTGAAATAAAACAAAATACAAAAGATAAAGATTCATTATCAGTTTCAAATCCAAACCAACAAAATACAGATACAACTATAATGACTTTAATAAAAAATACTAATTCTGTAGTATCATATAATAATGAAGAAATATGGAATGCATCTTTAACTATTTCTAAATCACAATACAAAATTCCTATTAAATCAAAAGGTATTAAAAGTGTAGAATATAATTATAAAGATAATATTATTGGTAAAGCTGATAATAGATCAATTTCATTTTGGTTTAAAACTGAAGATTATAAACCAGAACATGATTATACAATTATTAGTAATTATGATTATAATGATAATTTAGGATATAGAGTAAATATATTTGATGGATTATTAACTGTAACAATAAATAATTTATCATATTCTTTACCTATTGCTAATATATCTAATAATAAATGGTATGTTATGTTAATTAATATAGATCAAATAAGAGAAAAAGTTGAATTATCTATTTATACTAGACAAAATGAGAATGGAAAAGTATTAACTGATAGCCAATTATTATTATTTATTAAAAAAGAATATGATTTTATACCACAAGCATATTCAATAGATACTGATATATTTATAGGTGGTTGTGATACTATGTCTAATGACGTTAATAAAAATAATTGGTATTTAACTAATTTAACTATATGGAATCAACCTATACCTAAAGGTACTAAAAGAAATATATTATTAAATCAATATTTAGTTCATGATTCACATTTAACTATATTAGTTGATTCATGTGATAAACCATTAATATTACCTTTTTATGGGAATATATAAAATAAAAAATGCTTTAGTTAAAAAACTAAAGCATTATTATTTTTAAAAATATCTAATACATATTTTGTAATAATATCATATATTAAAAGATTAGGTAATTCATTTATATTGATTAAAATATTAGAATTTAACATATCTAATTTTTTTGCTTCTACTGTTTGTACTAATTCATAATTATGTTCCATTAATGGTAAAATACAAATATGATATTTTGCAGTATTTCCTTTATTTATAAAAATAGGATTATAAATTTCTTCTTTAATATTTTTTAATTCTATACCAAATTCATTCTTTAAACCACGTTTTAAAGCGTCTGAAGGTGTTTCTTCTTTATTTATAGATGTTGACATTACATTAACATATTTTTCAATTCCTGGTTGAATTAATTCAAAAGAAGGAATATTTTCATATCTTAACATTATTTTTTTTTGTTCTATAAAATAAGGTATACAAACTACCATATCTTGTTCTTGTACAGTAACATATCCATTTATATCTATTACTTGAAAATGACCAGCATCATATAATACTTTAGTCTCTTTTTTCTGTAATTTACTCATTAATTCCATATCTTTTTATTATTTTATTTTTTTTATACTATAGGATTAATATTATCATATCCTTTTATTGAATATCCTGTATTAGTGTTTACCTTACCGGATTGTTTAGTATATGCTTTAGGTGGATAAGGTGCATAATCATTTCTTTTTAATAAATTTCTAAATTCGTCTTCTGTATTTTTACACATATCTTTTATAGTTCCACTGCTTAAAATTTTATTATAATTATCATTATGAACAATTATATATGTATCACCTATTTCTAATCCTAATCCATATATAAATGTCCATCCACCAAAATAAATATTAGCATCACCATTTCCTATTATAGACCATCCATATTTAGTTTTTCCAGTATATTGACTTATTACACCAATCGGTAAACCATATATAACATATTTAGCTTTAGGAATAAATAAATATTCTTTATATTTTTCCTTAAATAATGGTAATTTCATCTCTTTATTTATAACCAAAGTAAAGTCTTGAATAATTTCTTTAATTAAATTATCATCTAAATGTGGTGTCAACATATAAGTATTTATATCTTTTGATACATAATTATCTTTTTCTTTAAACATTCGTTTAAGAGTACTAATTAAATCAATATATAAATTTTTGTTAAATCCGTTATTAGAATTTTCTAAAAAGATTTTGAATTCGTCTATTTTTGTTATTATCATTTTTTTTTTTTATTTTTTTATTTTTTTATAAAATACCAATTAAACCAAAAATATAATGGATTTTTAATTAATAATATTTTATCTTCATATTTAATTTTTATTCGTTCATCATCTGAATGTAAAACTTCTATTATATTATTTTCAACTAATTCTTTTATTTGTCCTAATTCATTAAATACAAATATTTTTTTAGCTACACATTGATATATTCCAGGTTTTACTTTAAACCAGTTTAATAATATATTCCATACCTTACCAGTAATTCTTAATTTATTTTCTATAGACATATCTTGTATATCTTCACATATAAATTTAGGTTCTCTATCAATACCAACATTTATAAATTTACCCCATATTTCTTTATCGTCTATATTAAATACTAAATGAATATTAAATCCAATACCAGATGTTGATGGTATCATTTCCATAATTTTTAATTTAGTTACTTCATATATTTCTATTTTATCTTTATTATCTTTTATAAATGCACTAAATCCATTAGGATATTTAGATTTAATATACGCTGTAATATTATAATAAGTACGCATAACATCTTTTTTATCTATATTACTTGTACCACCAAACATAGCACCCCAACTAGTTAAAGGTTTACCATTAATATAAAATGCACCTAAACTATAGCCACTACCAGGAATCCAATTATTATTATCATCTTTTCCACCTTCATCACCTATCCAAGATGGTACATCACAAACATTAAAATTAATACTTTCATAATCAACAGTTTGATTATTTAATACATTTATATTATTAGTTGAACCTGTTAAAAACGGATTAAAATTTTCTAATACTGATTTCTTACTTTGTAATTTTTCTAACATAAAAATAATTTATTTATTAAATTTATATATTATTTTTTTATATTTATAATATAAAATTTATATATTTGTAAAAAAAAATATATTATGCCAAAAAGTAAACATAGAAAAGGTTTTAAAGAAAAACAACAAAAAAACAGAATGAAAAAAATTTCTGATAAAAAACTTTTAGATCATCGTATGAAAAAATATCGAGAACTAATGATGGTTGAATTTGAAAAACAACAAATGGAACAACAAAATTCAGCTAGTGATATTTTACCAACACCAACTAATGATTCTGGAGAATCTTTTATGGATGCACTTGAAAGTGTTGAACCGATTCAAGATGCCGAAGTAATTGAAACAGAAATTAATACTAAAGAACAATAATTATGCAAGAAATTAAAAAACCAGTATTTAATAACGTACAAAATACAAAACATATAACTACCGAAGGTAAAGAAATATGGGAAAATAGATCTTGTGCTGTAGTTAATCATATCATAGCACAAAAACAAAATAGTGATGATCCTAATGATGTATCTTTATATTACATTATTGGTAAACGTGGATTAGGTGTTGATAATTCTAATCTTTTAAATATACCATGTGGGTATATGGATTGGAATGAAAATTTAGAACAAGCTGCTAAACGTGAAATTTATGAAGAAGCTGGGTTTATAATTGATAATTATAAAGATAAAGCTATCATTAATTTTCTAGATAAACCTTGGGATGTTAATACAGAACCTATAGAAAATAGACAAAATATTGTAATGCATATAGGTTTTTTATTTTTAGTAGGTGAAAATGAAGAATTACCAACATTATCTTTAGATAATATGGAACCAGATGAATGCTTATCTGTTGAATGGATGGAAATTAATGATATTTTTAATTCAAATGACACAGATTGGGCATTTAATCATAAAGCTAAAGCAATTGAATTTTTAAGTTATTTAAATGATATTACTGAATTTGAAAAAATTATTCAAGCACAAAAATAAATAATAAAAAAAAAGAGGATTTTTAATCCTCTTTTTTTCTATCTTCACTTTCTTTATTTTTTTGTTCTTGAACTTGATTTCTAATCATATTAGTTAAATCAGACATATCAATAATTTGTTTTTGATTAGTATCTGCTGGTTTTTCAGTTTCTTGAATGATTTTATCTTCTTGATTTTCAAATCCATACATTTCAGCATAGTTATCCCAGTATTGATCACATTTATCTAAATGTATATCAATTTCTTTTAAATTAGCTCTCATTTCTATTTGATAATTTCTTACATTATCAAACATTTCTTTTGACATATCACCACCATCAATATTTTCTTGTAATTTAATTAAATTAGATTCTGTATTTTCTAACATTAAAAGTAATTTACCATATTTCATAATATGTGTTTCTTTTAATCCTTTTAATCTTGGTGAATTTAATAAACTATCAGATTTAATATATGTTTGAATAATAGAATTAATAGCCTGTGTAGCAAATTCAGTATGTGCTGGTATTCTATCATTAATATAATCCACATACTTGACACTATTATCAGTAGAAGGAAATTCATCAGAAAAAGGATTATGATTTGATGGATCAAATACAATAGGATCTGATTGTATAGTAGCTTTTAAATTAGCTAATTTTTCTTTTGTACTAAGTTTATCATTATTAGGTTTTAATATATCATCTAAATCCATTATTTTTTCTTATCTAGTTTCTTTTTATTAGTATTATTATCATCATCAAATAATTTATCAACTTCAGGATAAACTCGACCTTTATTATCCTCTTCCCATTTAATATTATTATATTTATCTAAATTTTGTAATTTATACGCATAATTATCTAAATTATAATTTATATTAAATTGTTCTTCTACTTTTACTTGTATTTTTCTAATTATATTGTTTAAATGTTCTAATGTAATTTCATTTATAATACCTATTTCTTTTTTAAAATATTTTTGAAATGATGTAATTAATATTTTTAAAATATATTCAAATTTACTATTTTTATTAATAATATCAATAGTTTCTTTATTAGATATTAACGATTGATTAATTCTAAATTTATCTGAATTAAAAAATAATGGAATAACAAAATTAAAATTAATAATATCATTTTCATATTTATTAATATATTGATTAAATAAATCACACATCAAATTAATATATACCATTTCTCTATTATTTCCTTTAATAACAATATCATCTAAATCAATTGTTAATATCCACTGCATAAAATTAAATAATAAAATACTATATACATTAGAATAATCTGAACTAGTTCTTAAACTCATTCTTTCGTATAAAGGATTCAATATTTCTAATGTTGTTTCTATATTATCATCATTAAATCTAATTATTATCTTTTCTAAATTTTCTTGAAATGAATTTTCTTTTAAATATGAATTTTTATGCTGTGGATTTAATAATTTATAAAAAAATTCTGTAAAATTACTATCCTTAAATATTAATTCTAAATCATTTTCAGATGTATTTAAAAAATATGAAATAGCATTTAATTGTTTATCATTTAATCTACCTTTATAAATTATAGGTAATGTTTCAACTCCTAATAAATCAGCATATATTTTTAATTCCTTAATATCATATACATATTTTTTTCCATATTTACATATACATGTTAATATTAAATGATTCTTTGGTATCTTTTCATATAATATATTAGCAGGATGCTCATCTGGAAAATATTCAAAACAAAAAAATGTATTAGGTCGTAATAATTCAGTAACATTATCATTTAATGATAATAAATACATTAATGCCCACTTATAATACTTTTGTGTAGCTAAATCAATTAAATTTATAGGATTCTGATTTATATTTTTTGGTCTAATTACCCAAGTTCCATTTATATAATTACAAAATATTTTACTAGCTTGTACATCCTCATAAATTATTAATTCATTATTACTTATCTGATTTATAAAATCCTTAGGATCTATTTCATTTGTTCTTATTATCATTTATTACAATTTTCGTTTTTATTGTTTTTTTATATATTTTTTTTATATCTCTCTATAAAATATATTTAAAATTTATTAAAAAGTTTTAAAACACAATTATTTATTTAATAATTTAAAATATTTTTTACTATATATCATATGTGGTCAAAAAACTTATTAACAGTCATTAAACTTTTTTATTTTTCTAGTATATAAATAAATTGGACCTTTCTATAATGGTTAAATAAATAAACAATATAAAAATAATATATAATTTATGGATTTAACTTTATTAAAAGATTTTAATAAATCAGTTTGGTATAGAGGAAGTAAAATTTTAAAAACTGTAGCTTGTTCAAAAAATATAATTAAATTTTCTAATAATGATATTATAGAATTTAAAAATAATCAAACATATATAAATAATAATCTATTTTCTAATATACCAGATTTAAATATAACCGAATTAATGGAAATATATTATGAATACTTAAAAGCAAAAGGATATAAATTTTTAAATGTATGATAACTAATATAAATGATTTTAAAATAATATTAGAAAATTTAAAATATGAGTTTAATAAAAATAATAATGAACGACAATATTATTTTTCTACAGATTTATATGATTATAAAGTTTCTATAATAAATAATGAATCACAAATAAAGTTTCCATGGTTAGGATTTAAAGCAAAAAAGAAAGAAGAAATTGATTTTTTTTATGATTCAGATATTATAACTAATGATAATATTTATGTAGTATTCAATACATTATGTAATATTATATTTGAAGATTTTAATAAAAATAATAATGAAGGATATTTATTTTCTGTTAGACAAAATAAAAAAGGTAAACAACGAGCTAATATATACAAAAAAATATTAACAAAACATAATTGGTTAGTTATAGAAGAAAATGATAAATTTAAAATAATGTAATATGATAACTAATATAAATGAATTTAAAATAAATGAATTTTTTGGATTAACAGAAAATTTAGAAGCTATAGATTTTGATAAATACGAAATTGATTCTTATGTCAATATTGTAACAGATCCAGAAAAAATATCTTTGTATGAATCAACTGCCAGAAATTTACAATCAACAGATCTTACATTTAAAACTGTTGGACGTAATGATATTATTTATATTACAGTTCTACTTAAACCTAGAAACAGTTCTAAAGCTCTTCAAATGGGTGAAATGGGTGTAGTTAGATGTAAAGTATTAGACACTTTCTATGGTCTTAATAAATTAAAACAATTAAAACATACAGATAAAATATATTAAAAAAAAATAATTTTAATATATAAATTTATAAATCAATAACTTAAAAACAAAATGAACTATCTTTACAAAGTATTATTAATCATAATCTTATCACTATCTTCAATAATATCTTTCTCTCAATGTGTTGTTTCATCTACCTCTGGGTATAATGTTAATGTATATGCTAGACCAATAGAAATAATTAAAATAGATAATGGTGGTGGTTGTACATATCGAGTTAGAATAGAATATAATATTTATTTTACAGGTGTAAATATTCCACCAAATATGTATACTTTACAAGCAAATTTAATAAATTCTACATATCCACAAAATAATTTTTTTGATTTACCTAATATTGGAGGTAGTGGTATTGATACAACAGCAACAGGGTCAATTACTGGTATATATAATTGTAATGATTTTAATTTAAGTGATATATGTACAACATATGAATTAATTATACAGGGACCAGATTTAAGTTATAGAACAGTTTCATGTAATTGGGTTCCTATTGGTAGTCCATTACCAATAGAATTATTAGAATTTAAGGGACAAGAAAAGGATGGAGTTAATGTTATATCATGGATAACAAGTTCTGAAAGAGATAATGATTATTTCACTTTAGAACGATCTAGAGACGCTATAAATTGGAAAGTGATAGATTATATAAAAGGTTCAGGAAATTCAACTACGGAGCTTAATTATGAGTATTTAGATAATAATTATGATAGTGATGTTTATAATTATTATAGATTAAAACAAACAGATTTTAATGGTGAATCTGAAATATTTGAAACTATAGCTATTTATAATAAATCTAAAAAAATAATTAAAATATTAAATATTATGGGTGAATCTGTAAATATAAATACAAAAGGTTTAATATTTATTATTTATGAAGATGAAATAATAAAACAATATAATTTTTAATTAATATAAATAATTCATATATTTGTAAAAAAAAAAATAAAAATGAATTATTTAAAAATTATTTATTATACAATATTTTCTTATTTTATAAATTGGTATAATATTTCAGCAAACAATAAACTTTCTGAATCATTTATTAGAGAATTTCAACATAAAGTAAATTGGTATGAGATTTCAAAAAATCAAAAACTTTCTGAATCATTTATAAGAGAATTTCAAGATAAATTAGATTGGTATGAGATTTCAAAAAATCAAAAATTAAGTGAATCATTTATTAGAGAATTTAAAAATAAATTAGATTGGTGGTTATGTATTTCTAAGTATCAAAAACTTTCTGAATCTTTTATTAGAGAATTTCAAGATAAAGTAAATTGGGATATTATTTTAGAATATCAAAAACTTTCAGAAGAATTTATAAGAGAATTTAAAGATAAAGTATATTGGTCTTATATTTCAACTTATCAAAAATTAAGTGAATCTTTCATTAGAGAATTTAGTGATAAAGTAAATTGGTATTGGATTTCAGTATATCAAATCTTGTCTGAATCTTTTATAAGAGAATTTCAAGATAAATTAGATTGGTCTAGTATTTCAGTGTATCAAAAATTAAGTGAATCTTTTATTAGAGAATTTAAAGATAAACTAAATTGGTCTAATATTTCTAAGTATCAAAAACTAAGTGAAGAATTTATAAAAGAATTTCAATATAAAGTAAATTGGACTGGTATTTCACGTTACCAAATCTTATCTGAAGAATTTATAGAAGAATTTAGTGATAAATTATATTTAGCTGAAATTAGAGATAGTTGGAATTATGTTGATGAAGAATTTAAAAAGAAAGCAATTATAAAAAGTAAAATGTATGAGTGTCATGATGACTACTTTATAGCCTATAAAGGTATTAGAAGTAATAGATATTCAAAATATAACTTTCAATATAAATATTTTCCTAATGGAACATATAAGTGTCACGCTGACCATTCTAATAATGAAAATTCTTTTGGTCTTTCAGTTTGGACAAAAAAAGAAGCAACTGATTATTGTGATGAATTAGTTGTAAAAGTAAAAGTCTTTTATAAAGATGTTGCTAGAATGGTTCACCATAATGGTAAAATCCGTTGTACAAAAATTAATATTCTAAATTAATTGTAAAAAAAAAAAATGGAAAAGTTAAAAATTATTTATTATAAATTATTTTCTTATTTTATAAATTGGTCTAGAATTTCATATAATCAAAAACTTTCTGAATCTTTTATTAGAGAATTTCAAGATAAAGTTGATTGGAATTGGATTTCAGAAAATAAAAAACTTTCTGAATCATTTATAAGAGAATTTCAAGATAAATTAGATTGGTATTGGATTTCATCATTTCAAAAATTAAGTGAAGAATTTATTAGAGAATTTCAAGATAAATTAGATTGGTTATGTATTTCAAGGTATCAAAAACTAAGTGAATCTTTCATTAGAGAATTTCAAGATAAAGTTAATTGGTCTGATATTTCATCTAATCAAAAACTTTCAGAAGAATTTATAAAAGAATTTAAAGATTATGTTGATTGGTCTTATATTTCGATTTATCAAAAACTTTCAGAATCTTTCATAAGAGAATTTAAAGATAAATTAGATTGGTCATGGATTTCAGTATATCAAATCTTGTCTGAATCTTTCATTAGTGAATTTAAAGATAAAGTAAATTGGTTTTGGATTTCTAAATATCAAAAACTAAGTGAAGATTTTATAGAAGAATTTAAAGATCATGTAATTTGGTCTTATATTTCAGAATTTCAAAATCTAAGTGAATCTTTCATTAGAGAATTTAAAGATAAATTAGATTTCAATTTTATAGAAGATAGTTGGTTGTATAAGGATGAATCATTTAAAAAGAAAGCAATTATAGAAAGTAAAATGTATGAATGTTATGATGACTATTTTATTGCTTTTAAAGGTATACGTTCAGATAGATATTCAAAATATAACTTTCAATATCAATATCTAAAAGGAGAAACATATACTTGTCATGCTGACCATTCTAATGATGAAAATTCATTTGGATTAAGCGTTTGGACTAAACCTGAAGCAATTTATTATTGTGATGAATTAGTAGTTAAAGTGAAAGTATTTTATAAAGATGTTGCAAGAATGGTACATAAAAATGGTAAAATCCGTTGTACAAAAATTAATATTCTAAATTAAAAATAAAAGATGAGAACATTAGAACAAATAATTGAATTAGAAGGATTAAAAACAAATAGTAAGAATTTAAAACAATTCTTCTATGATAAATATATTAG
>Ga0181561_10000299_pt1 | contig 40201 bp, 23 predicted proteins | sample 011ome_19_FD_133760 | JGI IMG/M metagenome (GOLD analysis project Ga0181561, IMG submission 133760) | Coastal salt marsh microbial communities from the Groves Creek Marsh, Skidaway Island, Georgia - 011510BT metaG (megahit assembly) | ecosystem: Environmental > Aquatic > Marine > Intertidal... | reverse complement strand
CGCGACTCGGCGCGGCCGCGCGCACGAGTGTACCATAGAGCTAGTCTACTTATTAGACTACGTAACCGTGAAAACGTTAACTACGCGCTCGTGGCTTTCGTCCAAACCTCCCGCCGTCGTTCTGTCTTCGAAAAAGTCCCTCCTGTGTTTCGCGTTTTCTCGCGTCGCTCCGTCCGAGGAAACCGCCGCCGCCCGACCCGCACGAGCCGAGACCACCCCCGCGTCGCGGTCCCCACTGTCCTCCGCACGCGAGCGCGCGCGCGGCCGCGGGTCACGATGGTCGAGGTGGAGGGTATCGACGACGTTCCGGTCGAGGATATCGACGACGAGAGGTTCCGGCGGCCCGAGCCTCCCGCGACGCCCTGGAGGACGGCGGGGAAGAAAAAGAAGAAGCAAGACAACAACGCCTCGCCGGCTGCGCCGCCTGTGGCACCCGCGCGCGCGGACAACGGCGATGCGACGGCGACGCCCGCGAGGTCCTCGCGTTGGGACGGCGCGTACCTGGCGGTGCTCCTCGCAGCGCTGTGGCTCTTCGCCAACGAGCTGGTCTCGCTGAGCCGAGGAGCGACGAGCGTACTCGTGGAGAAGCCCGTGAACCTCGCGACCGGGTGCCTCAGATGGTGCCTCCGGCCGGTGTTCGCCGCGCGGTCGTTCCTGATGTCTTTTCTGCGCGCCGCGCGCGATGACGCCAAGGCGGACTGAGCACGTCCGACGTCCGAGGGAAAAGACGCAGCACGAGAAGAGACCCGTAGAACGGACGGGGGCGTCCGTCGAGGGACGTTTCAAGAAGAAGTTTTCCGACGCCAACGTAACGTTCGTAATACTTCGTCTTCAGTCTTCGCTCAAGACGACGCGTCGTATTCGTCTTCGCCCTCGTCTCGTCTGGTCTGGTCTCGCGCGTTCGTTCACTCGAGACCAGGCGGCATCTTCTCATCACGCGCGATACGTCTCACCTCGCCCTCGTGGACCGCCGCGATCGCGACGCCGGCACGCTCGCCGGAATCTCGTCGTCGTCGTCCCCCGAGTCGTCAATCTCGACGGCGCGCGCTCTCCGCGCGCGCCCCGGCGGCGGGCTCTTTTTTTTCGCCGGGCTCTTCCGCGCCGGGGTGGTCTTCGCTCTCTTGCTCTTCGCAGCGGCGGCGGTCGCGGCGCTCGCCTTACGCTTCGCGCCGCGGGACCCGGCGGTGCGGATCTCCTGAACGTCGTCCCCCGAGTCAGGGACCGCGTCCTCGTCCTCGTCGTCGCTCGAGTCGTCAAACTCGTAGGCGTCCTCGGTCTCCGGCGCCGCCCTCCGCCCGCCGCCGCCGCGCGTCGCCGCCGCCGCCTTCGCCGCCGCCGCCGCGCGCGTCGGCCGCACGCGCGCGCCTCCCCGCCCCCTGCTCGCGGGCGCGCTCATGGGGATGACGTCGTCGTCGTCCCCGGAATCGTCCCCGGAATCGTCCAGGGAAACCACGTCGTCGCCCGAGTCCTCCTCCGCCGCCGCGCGCGGCCGCGCGCCGCGCGGGGGCCGGGTCGCCGCCGTCGACCGCCGCGCGCGAGGCGCCACGGACTTGGCCGTCGTCTGGCTCGGCGCCGGTGCCGCGGTCGCCGGAACCGTCGCGGACGGCGCGGGATCGGCGCCGCGGCGGCCGCGCGCGCCGGAAACGACGCTCGCCCCGCCGGCGCGACGCGCGCCGGCGCCGAGCGCCTCGAACGCGTTCCTGGGGCCTCGCGTCGCCGTCGTCGCGTCGGCGCTGGCGGCGGCGTCCGCGGCAACGCCCGCGGCCATCGCGCGGCTCACGCGTTCGCGCTCACGCTCGGCGTCGGTGGCGTCCGGCGCGTTCGCCTCAGCCTCGGCGGTGGCGGCGGCGGCGGCGGCGGCGGCGCGCTCGGTGGGCGCCGCGCGCGCGGCGCTCTCCGTGACGGCTTTCCTGATGTGCTCGGTCATCTCGTCGTCGCTCTCGACGTCCGCGGCAGCCTCCTGGTCCACCAGCGCCTGCGTCTCCTTCATGCGGCGCTCGACGAGCTTCGAGATGGCGGTCGGGTCGCGATTCACGAAATCGTCCAGCGCGTTGCTCAGGTCGCTCTCCGACAACAGCTGCAGCCCCTTCGCGAGGTTAGCGCTGACCAGGTTCTCGATGCGCCGCTGGTCCGCCATAAGCGTGTTCCCGACGGTTTCCTCCTCCACGGCCGCCCTGGCTCTCTCGGCGTCCGCCGCCGCGCCCTCCTCCTTGCGCCGGCGCGCCGCGGACTTGTGAAACTGCACGACGTCGTTCGGGTTGGCCACCTTCCCGACGAACTTCTGCCCAAACCGCTGCGCGTTGATCGTGCCGAAGCCGCCCGTGTAGTCCACGCGCAGGCGGATCAGCGGCAGCGGCGCGTCGTCGTCTCCAGACGACCCGCCGCGACTCGCCGCGCGGAACGGCGCGAGCGCGTCGTCGATCATCTCCCGGACGTTCCTCTCGAGCACGTCGCGCGTCCAAGCCTCGTGCGCCGCCGCGGGGGGGCGCCGGCCGGCGCGGCGCTCGGCGGCGCCGTTGAGATCCGCCGCCGCGTCGGGGGGCGCCCAGTTTTCCCCTAGCCCGCCCTCGTCCACGGGCAGGCGCGCGAGCTCCATGAGCGAGACGTGCCTGTATTTGAACGGCCTCGGGGTCTCGAGATTGATGGGGGTCGCGCGCCAGAACGGCGCTTCGTTCGGCGCCTCCGGGTCGCTCCTCACCTCGAGCAGCATGATTTTCTTCTGCTTCGCCTCGCCCTCGATGAGCGACGTCGCCACGGACGACCCGGGCTGCGAGACGTGGAAGTCCCCGAAGTCCGTGGGCTCCACCAGGCACTCGTGCTCGTGCCCCCAGACCACCAGGTCGAGCCACGAAGGCAGGTACCGCTCGCTTATGGCGTTCTTCGGCGTGTGCGAGACGCGATTCTGGTGAATCAGCATCATGTTGAACCACGAAGTCAGCGCCGTCGCCTCGGTGTTCTCCGGCCGCGCCCACTCCACGTTGCCCTTCACACTGAACATCTGGTGCAGACGCGCGTCCCGGATGTACCCCAGGCCGTAAAGCGCGACGCGCGTGCGTCCTTTCTGCATCAGCACGGGCTTGATCTTGATTTTCCCGGCGCCGCCGCCGCTCAGCGTGTGCTTCCCGAAATAATTCACCAGGTTGCAGGTGGCCAGCAAATCGAGCGCCGACAAGTTCTCGCCGCCCGCGGGGTCGTCGTGGTTGCCTTTTCGGGGGTTTTCAGAGGTACGCGAGGCACACACGCGCACGGCAGGTTGGGGGGGTCAGTCACGACCGGGGTCTCAGGATTCAGTGCGAGGTTCGCGAAAGCGCGCGTCGCCGTTCTCGGCTCCGGTTGTTGGCACCCCTCCTCCTTCGTTTCGCGAACGATTCTCGCTTCGCGGAAACGCGGAGACGCCGGGTTCGGGGGACCACGCACCGTGAATCATGAACACGGGCAAGCCGACGTTGTAGTTGGGGTCTTCGTAGTTCACGACCCCGCGTCTGATACGAGAGGACAGAAGGAGGTCAGTGGCTGGGATCGCTTCCCTGGGGATCTCGAAGTTCTAGGCACCCGGGAAACGCGTCACGCGGGAGACCTGACGTCTTCCGGGGACACACCTCGGGAAGTTCACAGCCTGGTCGCTCAGCACCTCGAGCTGCACGGGGTCGTCGTTCAAGCAGTACTCTCGCAGAATCTCCATGGTCCGGACCATCGTCTCGCGCGACGGCTTGTTCACGTCGAATAGATCCCCACCGAGGAACACCGCGTCGACTTTTTCCCGCTTCGCGATCTCGAAGATCTCGCGAAACGTGATGAACGCGTCATCCTTGCGCACTTGGTCCTTCTCGTGCACGCCGAGGTGGTTGTCCGTCGCCACGAGGATCCGAAGCGCGTCGGGGTCGCCGGTGGCGCCGCCGCCCGTCATGGCCGCGGACAACAAGCGGAGCGGGGGCTTGTGTTCGGTGTGAGGGCGTCCCGGCGTGTTTTTTCGATTTCCCTAAAATTCAATCCACGTGCGGTCGGGAGTGTGCGAGAAAACTCCAATCGTCGCTCGCGCGGAATCTAACCCGCCGACGCCGCGCTTAATCACCGCCTACCAGTCCACGACTTCGATGGAGTACGTCGTGCTGAGCGCGCCTTGGTGCTCCGGCACCGCCGCACCCTCCGCGACGTGCGCGAGCGCGCCTCCCATTTTGCCCACCGCGTCGCACGCGGCGCTCAGCCGTTCCGCCGCCGCGCGCATCGCGGCGGCGGCGGCGGCGGCGTCGTCGCCGCCTTCGTCGCCGTCCCCGACACCCATCGAGCCCTCGACCGCGAACGAGGTGAAGTGCGCGTCGATCAACGCGCTCGTCCACCCCACGAGCGCCGGGAGCGACGGCACGCCTCCCGGCGCGGAGACGCCGGAGACGTCGCAGCTCGCGGCGAGGTCCGCGTACGCCTGGAGCCACGCCGACGCGAACGACGCGAGTTTCGCCGCCGCCGCGGACGACAGCGAGGGCAGGACATCCGCCGCGGCGATCGGATCGATCGGCCTCGAGACGACCGCGTGGAGCGCGAACGCCCAAGGCATGTCCTTCGCGTCGAACGACTCCACCGCGGCGGCGGCGACGCGCGCGTCGCGCGCGGCGGCGCGGAGCGCGCGGAACGTCTTCTCTCCCTTTTCGCTTTCCCGCTTCGCCAGCGCCTCCGCCGCCGCCACCGCCGACTCCGCGGCGGCGATTTTGCGTTCGCGCGAGGCTGCCAAGGAGGCGGGGGACGCGGCGAACGAGCACTGCTCGTGCGGTGCGGACAGAATCGCGTCCAGGCAAAGACGCAGATCCTCCGCGGAGACGTCCGCCGCGGAGGACACGAACGTCTCGACGTCCTCCAGGCGGTCCGCCTCTAGGAGCGCGCGGACCATCCCGGGCGCCGCCGTCGAGCTCGTCACGAACCCGGCGTCGACGAGCTCGCGCAGCGGTCCCCAGAGCCGGTTCCGCACGCACGCGTCCAGAGCCGCCGAGAGTACCGCCGGAGGCATCGCCCGGGATGCCCGGGATCCCGCGTGCTCGCCCGAGTGCGCTTTCGTCGCGCCTCCTTTCGTCGCGCCCCGTTTCGATTTCGAGGGTTTCCCTCCCTCGGCGCGCGCGAACGGCGCGAGCGCCGCCGCCGCGTCCGCCTCGGTCACGTCCTCGTGCCCCAACGTGGCCAGCGCGTCGGTGGCATCGCCGTCGTCGTCCCCGTCCAGCATCAGGCCGGCCAAGTCCACCTCCACGACGGCACCGGACCCGAACGCCGATTTCTCGCCGTCCCCGGTGCGCCTACCCGCGGACGCGAGAAGCGCCTCGAGTTCCAGCGTCGCGACGCCCATGCGCGGCGGCGCAGCGGCGGCGGCGGCGTTCGCGCGCCCCAGCGCGCGCGCGGGCGCGCCGCGCTCGGCCGCGCTCAGCGCGCCGAGCGCGGCCGCGAGCGACACGGGGGGGGGGGCGGGGAGCTCCACGAGCGCGACCGCGTCGGCGAGACACAGCGCGACGCGGAACGATCCGTCGTCGGCGTCGGCGAGGGCGGCGACCGAGACGCCCCCCGCTCCGCCCGCCGCGTCGACGTTCCGGTGCGCGTGCACGCCTCCGTATCGCGCGTCCAGCACGGTGACGCTCGCGCCGCCCGCGCGCGCGCGGGCCACGGCGAAGTACCCGCCGCCGAGCGAAGCCGCCGAGGCGTGCGGGAGCGCCCCCGAGTCCGACGTCCCGCCGCGCGCCGCCGCGCCGCGCTTGCCGCCGGCTTTTTTCGAAGCCGCCGCGGCGCCGCCTCCTCCGAGGCGCAGCGCGCGCACGGGCGCGCCCGGGTCCTCCGCGTGCGGGTCGTACGACGCCCAGTCGCCGCTGGACCACACCAGGGTCAGCTCGTCGCCCTCCGCGGCGGCGGCGATCACGCGATTGGCGTTCGCGCTCACGGCGTTTCCGTCGGCGTCTCCGTCGGACGCGAACGCCGGCGGACGCGCCTCCACGCGCCACGCGCGCTCGACGCGCCGCCCGGCGTCGTCGCTCCCCGCCGCGCGGTACAGCGTCGCGACGCGCGTTTCGCGGGACGCGTTTTCGCCCGCGCCGTTCTTCTTCGCTCTGCTCGGCTTCGGCGCGGCGCGCGTGACGACCAGCACGCCCCCGCCCCCGGCCTCGCGCGCCGCCGCCTCCACGGCGGAGTCGCCGGCGGAGTCGCCGGCGGAGGCGGCGAGCTTGCGCGCATCCGGCCCGAACCAGCGCACGGCGCCCGCGGCGTCAACGGCGAGCACGCCCCCTCCCTGGACGTTCCCCGCGGGCACGAGCGCGGCGACGCCGCCCACGAGCCTCGCCGTGCTCCCGCCGATGAGCGCGTCCAGGCTCGCGACGGGGTCGCCGTCGCCCCAGGCGACGAGCGCGGGATCGGATCCGGGCGCGTCCAGCGCGGCGAAGAACTTCCCGGAGATCGGGTCGCGCGTCGCGGGGACCGCGAAGTCGTGCCCGCGGCCGGCGGTCCAGCTCCGAACGCGCGTCTTTAAGACGGGACGAAGCGGGGGCGCGTAGGAAGGCAGAGGGTCAGTCGGATGGCTCTCGCGCACGGCGCGTCGCGGAGAGGAACGAGACGGACGGTCGGGTGGATCGTGGACGAACAGAAAAAGCGTCGCGTGTTCCGGCGGCGGCGGCGGGGTTCGGCGTCGCCGCGAGCGCGGTCGAGAAGCGCGCCGAGGTGAGACCCGGGACGCATCGTCTCCGCGCGCGTGCCACACGTTCGCTCCGCGGAGAGAGCCGAGATTGAACGAGAAGGCTCAGAGCACGCACCTGCGCGTTGCAGTCGTACAACACGACGCCATCGCCGCCCTGCACCGTCACCACCGCCGCCCCGTCGGCGCCCGCGGAGGCTCCCTTGACGCTTCCTACGTGCCGCCCGAGCGTGACGCTCGAGCCGTCGCCGTCGGTCGCCATGCTCACGCGGCGAGTGTGACGACGCCCGCTCTGCGCGCTGTCTCCGACGACGCGCCGACCGCGGTGGGCGAGCGGTTGTGCGTCGAGTCGACGGGGTTGTGCGTCGAGTCGGCGCAGGGCAACCCAAGCTCCCAGGATGATTAGTTTTTTTTCAGAGGCCACCGACGGGAGTTTCGCAAACAAGGAGTTTCCACCTGTCTGCAAATAGTCCAAAAAAACATGAAACTCACTGACGGTCTGTTTTCGGTCTATTTCGCTCGATCAGGTTGAGGCCGCGGGCCTCTCCGCCCGCGGCCGCGAGTGAGAGAGAGGTTCTTGTTGTTGTTCTCGATCGAGCGGCAGATTCGTGCGCGCGTCAGGCGCGGGACTCGAGGGCACAGGCGCTCGACGTTCGACCGCGACCGCGAGACGTGCTCGCGAAGCGCGCTCGTGCACGCGGAGACCGCGCGCGTCGCTTCGAGTTTGCAGTGCGAACGCCCGTGACGGGAATCGGCGGTGCTCAAAGAATTTGACGCGTCCTTCGATCGGCGAATCGAGACGCGCGCGATGCGGTCCTCCTCCATGGGGTCGACCGCGATGCCCCAGACGGGGGCGATGGCCACTGTCACCAAGGGCCTGTTCCAGAAGAGCCTACGGGACATCATCACCGGCATTCGCGCCAACAAGGACCGACAGAAGGACTACATGAACAAGTGCTTGCAGGACATTCGAGCCGAGGTGAGTGTTGCGACGTTCGTGTTTTTCGCGGGTGTCGAACCACGGCGGCACGCGCGCGCGCGCGCGGTCGTTCGCGTCGCGGCGTATCGCGGTCGCGGAACCTCGTTCGAGCGTCGGGCACGGTCCGTGCGACCGAACGCACGACGCGGTGGCCGCGGGCGTCGCCGTCACGACGCCGCGCGCCTCCTCGGACGATCTCGCCAATTCTCTCCTCCAACCATCCTCGCGCTCGCGCGCGGTCTACGTGCTCGCCCCGGTAAAAGCACGTTTTCTCACTGTCTCCACGTCCGAAACCTGACCCCACTCTCCCGCGCTTACTCGACCCCAGGTGATCACCTCCGACATCCGCACGAAGGCGGTGGCGATCGAGAAGGCGACGTACCTGCACAGCCTGGGGTTCAACATGAACTGGGCGTCGTTCCACGTGGTGGAGCTCATGAGCACGCAGAACGTCAAGTACAAGCGCGTCGGGTACCTCGCGGCGACGCAATCTTTCGGCGACGACACCGACGTGGTTCTGCTGATTCCCAACCTGCTGAAGAAGGACCTGGCGTCGCCCAACCCCGCGGAGGCGGCGCTCGCCATCTCCTGCCTGGGGAACATCGTAACGCCCGAGCTCTCGCAGACGCTCGTCGCCGACGTCTACTCGCTCCTGAACAACCACAAGCCCGAGCTGCGCCGCCGCGCGATCCTGTGCCTGTACAAGTGCTTCCTGCGGTACCCCGAGGCGCTGCGACCGTCCTTCGCGAGGCTCACGGAGTGCCTGGAGGATGACGACCAGACGGTGGTGCAGGCGGCGGTGACGGTGCTCTCCGAGCTGGCGATGCACAACCCGAAGACGTACCTGCCCCTGGCGCCCAAGTTCTACAAGCTGCTCACCACGAGCAGCAGCAACTGGATGACCATCAAGCTGGTGAAGGTGTTCGGCGCGCTCACGCCGCTCGAGCCGAGGCTGGCGAAGAAGCTGGTGGGGCCCCTCTCTGAGATCCTCGAGACCACCAGCGCCAAGTCGCTCCTGTACGAGTGCATCCGCACGGTGGTGGCGGGCATGACGAGCCAGGAGAAGATCGTGCGGCAGGCGGTGGACAAGCTGAAGGACATGCTCGAGGATAACGACCCGAACATCAAGTATCTGGCGCTCCACGCGCTGACGTTCCTGTTGGAGAGCCACCCGCGCATCGTCGCCGAGCACAAGGGGAACATCTTCGGGTGCGTGGATCACGAGGACTCCAACATCCAGTACTGCGCTTTGAAGATCGTGCGCGGCCTCGTGACGAAGAAGACGCTCATGGACACCACCGCGCACTTGATGGGCGCGATGGGCAAAGCCGATCAGCGGTTCCGGGACGAGCTGGTTTGGAGCGTGATCCACGTGTGCATGAACGATCGGTACGCGCTCGTCACGGATTTCGTGTGGTACCTCACCGTCCTGGCCGACCTGGTGCGCGTCCCGTCGTCCTCGCACGGCGGGCTGGTGGGGGACCAGCTCGTGGACATCTGCCTGCGCGTCGAGGTGGTGCGCGAGTCCGCGGTGGCGATCCTGAAACCGCTCCTGCTAGACCCTACGCTGCTGGAGAACACCGCATCCAACGCGACGGTGGCTGAGGCGCTCAAGCCCGTCGCCTGGATCGTGGGCGAGTACTCGCGTTTCGTCGCCGACTACGACGAGGTGGTGGCGGCGCTGTCGCACCCCAACGTCGCCAATCTGCCCCCGCACGTGCAGGCGGTGTACGTGCAGAGCCTGCTCAAGGTGTACGCCACCGCGATCGCCGCGCACGCCGGCGCCGTCAGGCCCCCGCCCGAGGCGCCAGAGCCGGCGCCGGCGCCCTTCGACGAGTCCGGCGGCGCGCTCGCGCTCGCCGCGCCCGGCGAGGCGGGCGACGACGACGCAGCGGCGGCGGCGGCGGCGTCGGCGGCGCGCGAGTTCCCCGACACCGAGCTCCCCCGCTCGGACGTGCTGGTGCCGATGAGCCCCGAGCTGGCACAGCTGGGGGAAACCATCAAAGAAAACCTCGGGCCGTTCTGCGTCTCGCTGCACCTTGAGGTTCGCGAGCGCGCGTGCCAGCTGCAGACCATCCTCGACATCGCGGCGGCGGCGGAGGCGGCGACGCCCGGCGAGGGCGTCGCCATCGTCGAGCAGTTCGCGGTGGCGCTGTCGGAGGAGGTGCAGCCCGTGTCGCTCAAGGCGCAGCGCAAGGTGGAGCCCCCCGCATCGCTGATGATCACCGCGCCGCTCTCCGAGCGGTGGGACGACCTGCTGGTGAGCTCCGGGGACGAGGACTCGGACGACGAGTTGTCGCGGCGCGGCAAGGGCGCCAAGAAGAAGAAGAGCAAGCACAAGGATGTCACGGATCTGTTTGCGCAGAAGAAGAGCAAGGAGCAGATCGCGCAGGAGGAGCAGGAGGCGCGCGAGATGCTCGCGCGGCACCGCGAGAAGATGGGCAACTACTACCTCGGCGGCGAGGTGGCCAAGCCCGAGCCCGAGGAGGGCGGGAAGAAAAAGAAGAAGGGCAAAAAGGGCGCCCCCGAGGCGCTCCCCGCGCCGCCGCCGCCGGAGCCGGAGATGCCCGCGTACATGAAAGCGAGCATGGCGGGTCTCAAGATGGCGCGCCCGGAGATCAAGGGCGAGTCCGACTCCGAGAGCGACGAGGACGAGGCGCCCGCCGAGGGTATGGGGAAGAAAGCGCTGTACGCGCCGAAGAACTCCTCCGCGGCGCTGCACGCGGGCCTGGGGGGGTACGACCCGCTGAAGCCGCTGGGCCGGGGCGAGGAGATGCCCTCGGTGGAGGCGTACCCGCAGTACGACCCGTACGCCAACGAGGGCGCCGCTACCGGCGCGTTCTCCGCGCCGCGCGCCGGCGACCGCCGGAGGAAGGACAAGAAGGCGGCTGGCAAGGACAAGAAGGCGGCTGGCAAGGACAAGAAGGCGTCCAAGGCGAAGAAGGAGGAGAAGGGCGGCGACGAGAAAAAAGCGAAGAAGGAGAAGAAGGCGGAGAAGCCCGCCAAGGAGAAGGCGGCGAAGGCGGACAAACCCGCCAAGGAGAAGAAGAAGGCGAAGGGCGAGAAGAAGCTCTCGTCGAAAATGGCAGCGGTGTCCGTCGAGCGGTAACGCGTCAATGTAATCGCAAAGCCTTGTCTACTTCTAAGTTATGCACACTCATCGCGTCAGCGCAATACTCTGCAACGCTTTCTGCGCGATGACGGAGACGGCGACGCGGCCGATGGGCACGTCGTTCCTGTCGAGAACCTCCACGCGGCGATCCACGTAATCGCCGTGCTTGTAGATGTCCGTGAGCTTCAGCTCGAAAAACCCGACATCCTCGAAATCGATGCCGTTGTCGTCCGACACGAGGCAGAACGGGATCGTCGCGTCCTCGGGGTTGCCGCCGTCGAGCAGCGCCGCGAGTGCGGCTCTCAACCCGGAATCCTTCACCGGGAACGCCTTGGTGTACCCGAAATCCACAAACTGGCTCTCTTTCTTCACCCGCATGGTCTGCTGCTCGTCATCCCGGTGGAACTTGGGCATGAACTCGAAGAGCATGAACATCTGCCGCACTTTGTGGTCGTGGTACAGCGTCTTGCCCAGCTCGAACTGGCCGATGGAAACCACGATGCTGTCGGCGCTCCCCGCGGCGGAACCCGCCGAGGTCGACGCCTCCGTCGAGTCTCTCGGCTTGAGCGAAACGCTCGTCGGCGGCTGCGGCGCCGCGCTCGAGCCGAGAACGGTGTCCTCCTCGAGCTCCCGGCTCACGCGCGAGGGGTCAGAACGCATCTCGGAAACGCGCGCCGCGCCGCTCGCGGGCAGAGGCGCGCGCGCGGACATCGCAGTCGGCGCGTTCGGGTCTTTCCACGCGATGCTGACGAACACGGTTCCTCGTCGTTCGCGCGATTGCGAGAAGAGAGGGAACGAGCCCGTCACGGGCATGCCCTTGGAAAGAGGCTCGAGGTCCACTCGCGCGATGCCGATCACGCCGGCGCCCTCCAAGTCCGTGTCCGCGTCGTCGAAGGCGATGATCTCCACTGCCGACTTGACCATCTTCGCCTCGACATCCTTCGTACGCTTCAGCGGCATGTCGTGCACGTCGTCGAAGTCCGGGTTGGCGCCGCGACCGTATACGGTGTCGTGGCTAGGGAGCCCCGGGAACTGGTAGCTGCAGTACGGCACCATGGACGACGCGGGGCCGACGCGGGGTACAAGGTCCCGGCAGCAGGAGAGCTCGATGCTGATCATGTTCGGGAACGGGGTCTCCGCCGCGGCGGTATACGCGGCGACGTACGCGTCCTTCGACGGTTTGACCCGCACCGGGGGCTTGTTGCGGCGATACTCGCGCACGTCCGCGACGATGCTTTTCCGCATGTACGCGGCGTAGCGCAGACGCGCGATCACCTCACCGCTGCGGCCGATGACGTCGCAGAAGTGCTCCGCTGGGGCTTCAGCCGTGCGACCAGCCAGAGTGTCGTCGAGCACCCACGACAAGTTGATATTCGCGACGCCGATGGTCGAGAAGTCCATGCCGAGGGACTTGTTCAGCTCCACGGGCAGTCGCTTGGCGTCCAGGTACTCGAGGAAGAAATCATCAGCCTTGACGATGTACTGCAAAGTGTGATCGGTGCTCACCGATAGACCCTGATGCACCGGCGTGGTCTGCGTCTCGTGCTCGAAGAAATCCACAGTCATGAACGTCTCCGGGTTCTTCTCACCGATTTTGTCGGCGTCCACGTCGATGCTCATCAGGCGGAGCTCGAAAATGTTCTCGCCGGGCGACAGATCCGCCAAATCATCCACAGGAGCCTTAGGGGCCACGTCTTGCGTCATACCATCTCGGCTCGAGCGCACAGCCTGCGACTCTGGTTTCTCCGTTGCCTCGACGTACTCGCGCCCTCGGACCTGCGCCTCGAGGGCGTGAATCTTCTTCTGTCGGCGATCCAGCTCGTTTTCGTGCGCCTTCACCTTCTTGAACAAGCTCTCGTTCATCTTGTCGGCCCGCGTTTTCTCCTCAACAAGCGCGGCGCGCAGGTCATCAACCTGCTGCTCCTCGAGTTTAAGGAGCCTATGAGCCTTGCGCAGCTCCTCGACCTGATCGCCGAAGGTCTCGCGAAGACCGCGAAGCTCGGCGCGGAGGGACCCTTCATCAATCCCGTCGTCGACGACGGCCACCTGCGCGTTGTTCATCTCGCGGGTTTCCAGCGCAGCTCGGCTCATGTCCATGAGCACACTGATCTTCTCGTTCGCCGCCTCGAGCTCAACCTCCATGCGGGAGCATTCAATGCGCAGACGGTCCCGCTCTTCGCGCGTGGCGGCGGCTTCCTCTACACCCCGGGTACCGATGGTCTGGATGGTCCGCCTGAGCTCAACCTCGCGGAGCTCGGCATCGGCGCGTTCGCGCTGCGCCTCCGCCATGAGCGTCCGCAGCTTCCGCGTCTCCGATTGCGACTCCGACGGAGCGTTCATCGCCGTCGCAAGGAGCTGGTGGTTCTCCTTCTCCAGGGCCGCACGCTCGCGTCGTGACTGTTCGAGCGCGGGCTCGAACTCGTGGGCCGCGTCGAGTTCCATCGCCAGACGCTTCTCCTCCGCGGCGAGCTTCAGATTCTCCCTGCGCTCTTCGTTCAGACGCTTGTGGGTGTCGTCGAGCTGTTGCAACACACGAGTGTGGTTCGCCTTCATCGTGCCGAGCGCAGACTGAGCCTCGTGGTAACGCTTCTGGAGCACCCCCGCGCGCTCCCAGGCTGACTTGATCTCCGCTTGGAGCTCGCTCGCAGAGTAGGGGGCGACGTAGCCCTCAGTGCCGGGCGCAGGTAACGCCGTCTGCTGCTCTTTCTTCAGCTTTCTCTCAAGCTCGGCGCTCCGCGCCGTGGCCTCGCTGAGCTGCTTTCTGAGCGAGGCGACTTCGCCCGCCTGCGCGACGGGTTGCCTGGACCGCTTCTGGAGCGACGCCGAATCCGCGGCGGATTTGACGGGCACGATCGCCGAACTGGGTTCGGGTTCGGGGTCGGGTGGGGAAGCCTTAATCGCTTCAGCAGCCTTGGCCGCAGGCGTGACACGACTGGCCGCCTTCTTCGCAGGCTTCGCAGCTACCGGTGCTGCGATCGTCGGCTTGACCACGCGCAGCGTCTTAAACAGCTCCGCCATCGAAATGTGTCCGTCGCCGTTCAGATCGAGCTTGGCGACGAGCGCGAGCAGGAATCGCTTCTCCTTCAGCGTGACGTCGGGGACGAGCTCCTCAAACAAGGAGAGGAGCTCGCGGTTCTCGAGAACACCGCTGTTATTCTTGTCGAATCGATGGAACACCGCAGACACGGTGGACTTCGCAGCGTCGATTCGATCTTTGAGTCGCTTGATGACTTCGAGCACCTCGGCGGATTCGCGATCGGCGACTTGCGCGCCGATGTTGATGCAGTTCTTCATCGACTCCACCAACTCCATGTACGTCACCTTACCGTCGTTGTTCGTGTCGCACATGGCACAGAAATACCGTTGCTGCGCTGCGGTCACGCCAGGCATCACAGCTTCCAGGAACTTACCGAGCTCATCTGAGTCAAGGTGCTCGTTCTGGTCACTGTCAAACCTGTCGAAAGCCTCCTTCAAGTGAATCTGTTCGCGCTTCAGGTACGAATCCAGAGCGTTGAAAAGATCTTCGTGCGTCACGAGGTGAACACGGCCATCAACGAGTCGCCCGACAGGTTCAGGCCAGTCCGCATCGGAAATGGGCTTATCGTACACCTTCATCATGGAACGGTCCAGCAGGTACGTCTGGCCCTCGTGCGCGAGGTCTTCCAGGACCCATTCGTCGCCGTCTGTCGAAACCGGGGCAGCGGGCGCGGCGGGCGGCACTTTACCGCCCGCGGCGTGCAGTGCCTTCCGGAACTCGTCGCACTCCTCAGCGAGCGCGGCGGCTCTAGAGCGTTCCTGTCGCAGCATGTCCTTCAGCCGTTCTTCCATGGTTGAAGACTGCCCCGGAAAGACAGAAGCCGCGCTGCGCTGCCCAGGCTTCATCATACGCGCGGCCTTGAGAGCCTCGTCGAGTTTCACCTTGTACTCTTTGCACATGTTCTTGAAGTGCGCGCCTCGCTCGTTCTCTTTCTGCAGCTTGCGGGTCAGCTCTCGAGTCTCATCTTCGAGCTCCGAGACCCGCTGCTCAGCGGCGAAGAGTCGTGACGAGTTGGAGTCGCCCTTGGTGGGTCGTGCCATTCCCGGAGCCAGGGACGCGCGTTTCGCTGCTTCCTCCGCGCGCGCCAGGCGGGCGAGCGATTGCTTCAACTTTCTGTCTCGCTCCACCGCCTCCATCTTCAGCGTTCGGTTCTCCATCTGGAGCGTGAGCAACCGCTCCTCATCGACGCCGCCGCTGGGTTTAGCCTGAGCGTAGGTCAGAAAGGACGTTTAAAAGATATAAAAGCCGTCAGCATCGTGTGGGGATCGCCAGATAGGAGTGTTGGGGAAGGGTCAGCGGACAAATTTCGGGTCGGCAGTGCCCACACGCACCTTGCGCGTGGCATCTCGTTTGGACGTCCTCAAGGCATGGGTGGAGGTCACCGAAACGGAGTCCGCCTCTTCGTACATGGCGACTCGTCGCACCACTACGGTCGATACGCCAACCGTGTGACGCGTCGCCGTCTGCGACCTCGGCAGTGGTCGTCGCCCGTCACGGAACGTGCTTTAGAAAACGGCATCGTGGTCAAGAAAAAGCAACGGTCGGTTCGAAACTTTAGCCTCGAACGGACGACGGAATCCTGATTGGAAACGCTCGTTTTCAGGAGACGGACCGTTTCGTTTGGATTTCGCCCTCCTCGGCGCCCTCGAAAGGGACACTCTCGACGACACGCGCATACTGACGCGTCCGCGCCTTACCCGTATTCTTGCCCTCGTGCGTCGCATCTCCCCGTTCCCGACTCAACTCATGACCGTTCTTTCTTTCGCCGATTCCGGCCGCGGAATCTCCAACTTCACTCTCGACACTGTCGCCAACAAGGCGATCGAGCTTGGATTCGAGAAGGAAGGGGCGCTCAACAAGAAACCCGCACAACGTGCGGACCTCCAGCGTTTCTTCAACACCTATGGTGTCAAAGCCTTCTCGCGGTTCAAGGATAAGTTCGAGAAAGAGAAATTGCTCCCTCCCGAGGAATACCTCGCCCAGAAAGAGGCTGCTGAGCGCGCGGCGAAAGAAAGCGAGTTTGCTCCCGTCACCGAGGAAGAGTACATCGAGGCCACGCAAACGGCTGACGCTATGGAGAAGAAGTGGAGGCTTTTCAAGAAGTGCGTCGCGCGTATCCCTTCTGTCTTCACTTTAAACGTCGCAGAACCGTTCGCTGACATTATACTATTCCTATTATCCTATGTCACTACAACACTAGACCGGGCGGCATCGGCGTCAAATCCGACCTCTACTACGATGTGCAAGGCGCTCGCTGCCAAGTTGACTCCGGCGACATCATGACCGAGTGTCCGCAGTGGAATGATATCGGCGCTGTTGACTATGTCGGCAAAGCGACCTGGATGGGCCACCACAAGCTGAAAGGCAAAACCAAAGAGCAGGCTCGAGCGATCTTCTGTAAGCTGCTGAACGACGCGCTAGCTGACAAGGCGGCCCACTTCTATCCTTAGAAGCTCACGCCTTTCGAGACAGCGTGCGTTGCTTCGTCGCAACTTTAACGAGTGTCTCCTCAACCTTGAGTCCTTTCCTGCGTCGAGTAGCGTCGACGAGCTGGCGAGCCATGTTCGGTCCCGCGTCGCCGTCTTCTCCGAACTCTTCTCGCTCTTCTTCGGTTTTTGGCGTGAAGAAGGGGTCGATGTCCAGTCGCTCCCAGTGGCTCAGCATCAGCTGCGCGTTTGACGCGCCTGAACTGCTGTGTCGCAACTCGTCCGCGAAACCAAACGAGGCAGCCACGGGAAGGTAGCTGTGAATGATGAACACGCCAGTACCCTCGCGGATGGATTCTGAGAGAATTTTCGCACGACGTCTTCCGAGCACGGAATATGTCCCGCCAAGCGCCTCAGAAGTGGTGTTGATCACTGCGAGGTACATGGCCTCGACGAGTCTCGGTCCCGCCTTCAACACGCTGCGGCGAATAGCTTCCCTCGTAGCGCTTGTGACTTGACCAGAGAATGGACCGTACTGCTCCTCTCCAAACCCTCCATCGCCTTCTTCATCACCATGGCGAGGCTTTGGAATAACCTCTAAACGAACGTTGACTCCAAACAACGGTTCATCGCAGAGCGGCCCTCGTAAAGTTGCCATCTGAAATCCCGTGAGTGCGTTTCCCTCCACCGTACTCATCACCGTCGGGTCGGACATGTCGATGAGACTCGTCGACGATGCGCCGCCGGGAGCAGCGTACTGGTGCGGCGTAGGCGTGATTCCAAAAGCCTCGCCGACCAGAGGCTTGCCCAAAGACCTAAGGGGCATGCCCGTTTCACCATCTACCGTCTCTCCGACCGTTAGCAGGTTCGGACCGACTTGTTTCGGTCCAAGTGCCCAAGCCTCGGACAGAATCGCCTGAACGTCGCCCTCCGTTCCGTCCCCCTCAACCGCGAGCGCGTCTCGCGAAGTTTTGAGCTTACTCAGAATCTCCGGCGCGAGCGCGTCCGCATCGTCGAGTTGCTCGTTGTGCGAGGAGAGCAGCACTTTTTTAAGGCTCTCCATGGAGTCTTCGAAGACACGAGGAAAGTACGGAGGCAAAGGACTCGCGGTGGCGCGTATAGTCAGAAGACCATTAGACGTCGTAGCCTCCGCGACGCCGGTGGAAGAGACTGATTCTCTGAAAGACACCAGGGGAGGCGAAACTTTCAAGTCCACCTTCGCAAAGCGTTCGCGAAGGTCAGCGATGCACCGTTCAAGGTGTACCTCACCAGCCGCTGCGATGACATGCTCACCCGTCTCCATGAGTCCAACCTCTACGAACGCGTCGGAACGGTTCAGCAGACGAAGTCCTTCGACCAAAGCCGGCATGTCTGAAACGTTCTCTGGTTCAACCGCGACCTTGACGATCGCCGCAACCTGGAACATCATGTTGCCAAACGGCGGACACATCTTGGTGCTCGACAGTGTAGCGCTCTTCAAGATGTATCTTTCCAAACCACCGATCGCGAGAACATTACCGGCAGGTACCTCCTTGACTCGGAACATTCCCTGACCCATCATGAGGTAAAGATCTTCGATGACGATCTCCTCGCACGCGTCTTCGCCGGGATCGCTCGGATCGTACGCGCCGTTTATGACGTACAGCTTGTCCCCTTCTCGCAGCACGCCAGAATATACGCGGCCGAAACCTAAGAAGACACTATCACCGGCCGCGCCCGACATCCCATTGACGGCAGAAACGGGAACCGCAAGCATCTTGCTCACGAAAACAGCAGTTGAAGCGCCTTCCGAAGTGCTGCAAGTAGCGACAGCCTTGCGAGACTGGGTGAGTTCGCGTGCGTCCGCGGGGTCAAGCTCCGCCTTCAGCGTCGGCGCAGGCATGAGCCGGAACGATCTGTGCGGTGCCGATTTGATGGGACTGGGTAGACAGGTTGCCACCATCTCCAGGACAGTCGGTGACAGCGGAAGCCAAGCCTTCAAGATGCAGTTCAACGCGTACTTTCGATCGCTGCTCTTGATGTCTTTTTCGGGGACGTCGACTTTCAGCGACGCCGCCATGGTGGCCAAGTCCTTTCCTTCGGGCGGGTAACCGTGCTTTTCCGCCTCTGCGGCATGATACATCTTCCAGATGGGATCAAGCACGAGTTGGACAAAAAGAGGTTTGAGTTTGCCACCCGCCGTCTTCTTCCCCACGATTTTCTTCGATTTCGGGTGATAGAACCAGTCCCCCCAAAGACCCCTTTGAAGCGTCTTTGAGCTGCACCCAAGCTTAGAGGCGTACATTTCCGCGAACAAGTCGACGCGAAACGCCCATCCATCCGCTGCGCAAGCGAACGCCACGTTGCCCCGATCTACCGAGAAAGCATCATCGGAGTGATCCGCGTCCGTCACAATATCCTCCAACTCAGCATCCTCGGGCAATGTCTCCTCACCCTCGGCGGCATTGTCGCCGCCGAACGCGTCCGCCGTCGCCAAGAGCGTGTCCGCCTGCGAGATGAACTTTTCGGACACAAACGCGCTCATCACGCCGTTGATTTCGTGCAACAGGTTGCGCATGCGTTCGTACGCCTCCAGTGGCGTATATCCCATCTCTATGATAAGCCGATCCAGCTTGTTGAACACTAAGCAGGTTTGAAGTCGCTCTTCCCACGCCTGGCGGAGCACCGCGTGCGTCTGCACGCAAATGCCCTCGACGACGTCGACAACCACCAAACCGCCGTCGCTCAATCTCGCGGCGGTGGACACCTCGCTACAGAAGTCGACGTGTCCTGGGGAGTCGATGAGGTTGATGAGCAGGGGTTCAGGCTCACCCGCACCAGGCGCCACCTTCGGGGTGTACAGAAGAGAGATTGCCGCGCTTTTCATGGTGATACCACGCCTCTGCTCGTCGTCGAGGAAGTCCATGAAACGAAGCTTACCCGCGAGTTTCTGGCTGATGAACCCGTTGTGCGCGATGAGGCCGTCTGATAAGGTAGTCTTGCCATGGTCTACGTGCGCGAGGACACATATGTTTCGAATGTTCTCCCGCTTACTTTGCAGAGCAGACAACCGCTCCACCGCACGCTCCATCGCGTGCGCGTGGTCCCGTCCCGGAGCGTCCGCCGCCTCTAGTTGTGAGGGAGGTTTCTGTGTCCGCCCGAGAAAATGCCGCTTCATGCACTGGCGCTGATAGCTGAGGCTGACTTGGCAGTCGAGGAAAACGTCGACACCTTATCTTTGCCTTACGGCCACCGCCATCACTCTCCTGTGCACCCACGAGACGCACGGTTGGTTACGAGCTCTCGGAAAGGTCTACTCGTCACACCGTCACCAAGGCCTCTTTCCAAGGCTTCCCCGTATTCGCAATGTCGGTGCTTTGTGCGCCCTCCCTCCGATTGCAACCCTGTTCCATCAGGGCGACCCGCGGGTCGAAGCGCGGTGGTCGCGCTCCTCGCTGTGTCGCCAACGATGGTCGACCCGAGAAGCCCGCCTCAGCGGAAAAAGCGCCTCGTGGACGCCGCGAGTTGATGCTGAACAGCAGCAGCCTGCTCGTCCTCGGCGGTCTCCTCGACAACGCGCTCGGCGGCGTGGTGGACAACTCTCGTCCCAGCGGTCTCGGCCTCGCCAAGTACAGCGACGACATTACTCTCACGCTGTGCCCTAACAAGCCGAACTGCGTTTCCACCACGGATGATCTCAACGACGATTCGCACTACATTCCTCCCTGGACGTACAACCCTGATGAGGGACGCGGCATCCGAAACCCCGCGACGCAAGCCCAGGCGATGGATGAGCTTGTTGACGTGGTCACCAACACCGATTGTGACGGGTTCGAGACGACCATTGTGACGAGGCTGGACGATTACTTGTACGTCGAGTACAAGGATCCCAGGTTTGGGTTCGTGGACGATGTTGAGTTCTTCTTCGCGCCTGGGGACAGGAGTCGCGTGGAATACCGAACCGCGGGACGCGTGGATAAGGCGCCGAGTGCGGGCGAGACGCAGCGGAAACGCATCAAAGCGCTCCGCATCGCGCTGCAAAAGAAGGGGTGGAAGAGCGTCGGTTTCTAAAGTCTCATGCTAGTGGCAATGTATTACGTAGGTCATTTTAAGTCATCGCGTCTAATCTCCACGAGGCCGTACAGCTGTTTCGCGACCGTCTTGGGAACCCCGCTGATCGGGTTGCCTGTGACGTCCAACACCTTAAGGCTCTTCAGGTTCACTACAGACTCGGGAATCTCTTCAAGCGCGTTTCCGCTCAAGTCTAAAACTTGCAAGTGAGGCAGCTCGAATACGATGGCAGGCAGCTGCGTCAGCTTGTTGTCCGCGAGACACAGCGACCGTAGCTCCTGCCCGTTCTTCTCCAGTACTCTACTCAATCTGCACACGCACGCCTCGCCCACCTTCTCACACAACATGTTCACGCACTGCAAGTCTGAGCTGTTTCGCAGGTCGAGTGCTTTCATCGAAGGCGACCGGTTCGCCTCGAGCAGCGTGCGCACCACCTGGTACAGTCGGTTCGCCATCAGTCTTGAAATGCCTGCTGCAATCGAGACCTCCACCGGGAACTCAGGGCTCAAGCGCTCATGCGTGCTGTGCTTAAACGATCGAAACGAAGGTTCGATGCGGTGCCGAGGCGTGTGTCACCGGGAGACTGGCGCCACGTGGAAGATGGAAATGGGCCGGCTGTTTAGGTCTGTCCTATACACGAGCCGAACAATTTCGAGAATCGGCACCCGGCGAAACGCGGGACCAGAAAAAATCAAAAAAAACCGGCAGTCTTCGAAAACGAGGTAACAAGAAAATGGCGCGCCCGGCGGGTGCGGGCGGCGGGGTCGCCCGCTTGCGCACTGGGTACCGATATAACGCGTTGTTCGTCTTCGCGTTACTCTCGTGCCTGCTATGCGAGGCATCCTCTTTGCTGACGGGATACAGGCGCGTGCACGCGTGGGGTTTCAATCGTTTCGGCCAGCTTGGCATCGACCACGAGCCCAACCAGTCGAGGCAAGCGAAGCCGGACCAGTGTGAGCCTCAGTTCGTGCCTACACTCGGGCACGAGGTGCTTGGTCAAACTGGAACAAACATTCAGCGGATCGTCTCTGGACAGAACCACGCCATCGCCATCACCGAGGAAGGGGACCTGTACGTGTGGGGAAATAACGACATGGGGCAACTGGGCCTCGGAAAACTCGGCACTGAAGACACCGAAATACGTTTCAAGCCTACGTTGCTTGAGCTCTTCAACCCTAACGGCCTGAAGCTCAAAGTCGTGGACGTCGCGATGGGCTTGGAACACACGCTCGCGCTCGTCAACGGTGGTCGAGTGTATGCGTGGGGGAGCAACTTGTACGGACAGCTCGGCTTAAACGAGGATCCGGAGACGACGCCTTTTTCGAGTGTCCCCCAGGCCCTTGACGTCGGTGGTGAGTTGGTGAAGAACGTCTCGGCAGCAGCCGGTCATAGCGCTGCGCTTACTTTCACTGGTGGCCTTTTCATGTGGGGTGCGAACCAAGAAGGTCAGCTCGGGCTGGGAGGATGCACGGAACCAGATGGAAGGGGCTCTGACCCGTGTCTGAACTCTGTCCAAAAGCCGACGAAGATTCTTCGAACCGCGGACGGAAGTTTTATGCCCCAGATTAAGCTCGTGGCGTGTGGGGGTCACGTGGCTGGAGGGACAGACAAAGCTCTAGAAGGAGGCCACACCATCGCTGTCTCGCAAAGTAACGAAGTGTGGGGTTGGGGTGACAACTTTCACGGGCAAGTCGGTAAGCCGCAACAGTACATGAAGATCGCAAATCATACTGAGGTTTTCACGCCGAACAAGTATGACGAGGTTACTGGGAGGTATTACAACCGCGAAGTGATGCCAGTTTCAGCTGGATTCCTCATACTTGAAGAGGCTATATACCCACCACCACCAGCTGCTGTTGCATATCCACCGCCTGCAGTTGAAGGCGAAGAAGTAGCCAACGACACCGCTGCGGTGATCACCGAAGCATCGCCGCCGCCGCCACCATCACCGAGCGCTGCCTCTATGGCCCTCGAAGTGGTAGGTTTGAAAGCAGGCTCGCATCACTCTATAGCTTTAGTTCGAACTGGCGAAATGTTCGCTTGGGGCGACAATTTCCACGGTCAACTGGGACTTGGATACATATCATCGCAACGCGAACCGGACCGCTTCGAGAAAACGCAGGAATACAGAGCCCCAGAAATGATCGATCGACCAACGCGACTCAAACATTTCGATTTTTATATGGCCAAATTGTCAACTATCCTTCAGGGAAACGAGACAATAATCATAGAAACTGCGGAGCGCGTGACTGGAAGAATTCAATCAGAGGTGGACGCGCGCATAACGCAGATCGATGCCGGAAATTTCCAGACTATTGCGCTTTCAAGCAAAGGAAATGTTTACATATGGGGAACGAACGCTTTAGGACAACAGGGTACATGCGATTGTGGCGCGTGTATGGCAAACTATGATGCTGCGGGCACGTGCCCAGATATCCAAGCACCACCTGCACCACCATCTCCCGAAGCGCCGGTTATCGCGGGTATAACGTACGAAGCGGCACCCTTCGTACCAAACATCGAGAAGTACGAATGGAACGATGAATGCGAGTGCAACTGCGCTGGTGCGGGGACGTGCAAATACACGCCGCAGATTGAAAATACCAACGCGATCAACGCTGGGCGGTGCGTCGGGTTCAATGAAAACACGAAGTGCGAATGTACACCACCATATCTTGAGATGACAGGAGAGATTACCGCGATGGACACGCCGATGACATTTGCTCTTGGTGCGGAAACCAATTTTACGTTCGTTACGGTCGCTGCAGGCGGCGCCATGTTTGCGATATCGGAGGCGGAGTGCCCGACAGACAACAACGGGAATGAGTGTTCAGGCAACATAGGCGCCTGTACTGCCGATACAGCTGATGCGCTTAAGACATGTGACTGTCCTGATGGCACGGCGGTAAGTTCATTTCATTATTTCCCTCCTTTTGAATTCTTTACTAAATACTCACGTTTGCCTTGCGTTACAGGGTATCTTTTGCGAACACACCTGCCCCGTCGGGACTGAGGATGACGTGATTCTTATCCGTGGGGCGGGACACAACAGTATCAAATTTCCGGATTCACGATACAGTGTGATTGACGACGGCCCGATGGATGGAATGATTTGCTCAGGTCACGGTATTTGCGACGATAAAGGCGCCTGTGATTGCGACGAGTACGTTCCCGAGTCTTTCCTTCAACGCGTTTGAATTTATTTCCCCATTTTACTCGATTTTTGCTGACACGCACGCCTCTTACAGGTATTGGTACGGTGACCGATGCCAGTATATGTGCCCTTGGGATAATGAAAAGCGACATTGCAGCGATAACGGCGTTTGCGTGTATGATCCTAGCGTTCAGGAACTTCCCTACTGCAAGTGTAACGCGTACTACACGAAAAACCCCAACCAGTTCCTGGCGGATCAAGCCCTCGCGGAGTGTCAGGAACAACAAATTCAGATACAGGATAATGGCTGGTGTTCATATTATGATGCCACCGTGGGTTTCGGTGAATGTTTCGAAGCCGGCATGTGCGGCGTCTGTGAAGACAAAGAGGGCGGGGCCCCCCGTAGCCGGTCTATCGTGTTTACCCTCACTCTAATGTGCGTGTTAAGCGTTGCGTTGTGGTCGTAACTCGGCAGTCCGTAGTTTAAAGCTTAGACAGAATCAATCATTTGAAATGTATTTACTGGAAAAGAAGCTAGTAGAGATCTATCGCTAAAAAGTGTCTTGACGTCCTTGCTTTGAGTATTTATTTACCCGATTAAAAGAAGATCCAGATGAACATGAACACACAAAACAACACGAGCATCGAACCGTACTCCGCAAGCGGCCTGAGCGTTATGCGTTTGTCTCCAGTGACTTCCCGAACGTGCATAGTCGCGGCGATCATGAGTCGTGCGAGAGGGGGAAACTCCATGTCCGAGATTGGCCTGTGAAGCCAGTCGCCCTGGTAGAGTCCCTTTGCGTTTGCTTTCGACTTTTCGAGCCTAGCCCATCCGATTTTGGGCCTATGCACACCGGGCGACGTCGAATGATCCATTTCTCCCATGTTTCTGGAACCGCCTCCGATGGACGTTCGCCGCGTCGCCTCCTCGCCGAGACGGTCCAATCTGAAAACAGAAAACGCAGCGCTGCGAAGCTTAGGAACCCTTTTCCGCAGCGGGTGCGAGGGTCCGACCGCCGAAGTGTCTCGATCAAGTCGCTCGAGGAGGGCGAGAACAATCTGTGCTTGCCCCTCTTGATCTAGCGAAAACATCGAGAGTTTCGGTACCAAAACTTGCGGCGCTGCGGCGTATCCCGCGCGAATGTTTCCCATCGGCGTCGACGAGTGCCACTCAGACGAGCCATCGCCGACCAACAACTCTGGTGGATCCCAATCGAGAATTTGGGATTTTATGAAAGGCAAAAACGCATCATAAGGCGTCGGCGGAGGGGGCTCCACGTTCGGAGTGGGCGGAGCATATGGATCAACAAGAGCAAACTTGTTGTATGCTGTCTCAACGTCTTCGAGCAACTCGAGCAACTCCGGAATGGATGCGAGCACACGCAGCACGCTGAGCAGCGCGTTCGCGGTACCTTCAGCATCAACGGGAACTCGCTTGCAGCAAAGCTCAAGAAAGTGTCGCATGAGCTCACAGTAGAAAGGCAAGTTATGCAAAACGTGTGCCTTGTCTATTTGCTGCCTCGGACGGCCTCTTCGGCCGCCCCTAGAGCCAGACGCGCCTGAAAGAGGAGACGAGTCGTCCGCGAAAGCGGGTGAAGACGGCTTCCTCTCCGTCGCCACCGCTGTCACAGCCTCGAGGCCTCGAGAGAGCGTCGATGTGGGTGATCCCGACGACCGCAAAACACGAAACGGCTTAGGAAACTCAAGGGTCCAAGGCGTCAGATATGTCACCCATAAAGTCAGCAGCGGCGAGAGGCTAGCCGTGCTTTCGGTCGGCCACTGTGTAAAAGCCTCGCACAAAAAGCGGTACAGCGGCTTCTGGAGCATCTCTTTGGCACGCTCCACCTCCTCGACCGAGTCGCGCTCTCTATCAGCAGGCGAAGGAGTACGACGCGCCGATCCTCGCGCGAAAGGCGTGCTACTACCCCCCGATGCAGGGGGTGAACGCGGTGACAATCGCTCGCCATCCGCAGTCACACTTCCCGTCGTTTTCTTTTTCGCGCCATTGTCTTCCGATGTCTCGGCAAATAAGTATGTCGTCAACAGAGAGACAGCGTTGACGAGGTCATCGTTAGGTGGATTGTAATACGAATACTGCTGTTGCAGTCCCATAGAATCCCCATATCTCGAGCCGATAGCGAAACCACGAGAGCGGCCATCCGCGCTGATGCCGTACGGTGATCGCGAAGGATCTTCAGAGCGCAGAGGCTCTTCAACTCCTGGAAGCCAAAATTCGATCATTATGCTCACCAGCATCTCGCCCTGGGTGACATTCCCGGAGCGGTAAAAGGGCTCGGACGGCCTAGACCACCCTCCCGTGCCACGTACCCCCACCTCCCGCGAATTTCCACGTCCGATACTCGCAGGACCGCGGGGAAGGAAGTATTCGAGATGTGACAGGAGGAGTTCGCGATACGGATGTATTTTTTGGCTTCGGCCGAGCAAACCGTCCATCCACTGGGGTCGACCGGAGCCCGAACCGTACGGCGATCCTTGCCTGCCATGCCTCCTCCTGTCGTTCGTCAGGGAAACCGAGCCGCGCGCTTCTGAGCACGCGTAGTACGCTGACCAGAACAGGAAGTAGTGGTACAGTCCAAGGTGAACGTGAAAACGACCTTGCGTGTCCCGCTGCACGCAGTTACGGTAGGGCAGACGCTGGTTCAGCTCTGCAGGATCAGTTTGAAGGCGACGTTGCGTGCGCACGGGCAGACGTTCGAGCGGAAATGCGAACTGCATCAGGCCGTCGGCGTCTGCGGCGAGGACTGCTTTCATCAGCGGTCCGGTGGGGGAGAGGAAATCTATCAGCATCCAAGCCTCTCGCTCCGAGTTCCTGTCCTGTCGCCCCGCGGAGACGGACTGAAGCCAACCATTGGCGCCGTCGTCGAAGTTGAAGATCGACCACAGCAACGGTTGATAGCACGCGCTGAAGAACCCCCGAAGGTTGTCGCGGTTGTTCTCCAGCACCCTAAGCACGCTGTTGATGCGGTGCGACAGCGACGAGTGCCGGCCGCGCAGTATGCTGTTTAGCTCCTCGAACGTCGTCGGTTGCTTGTTCGCCCCGCCGGAATCGTGGCGTGGGCTCCCGCCGACGCCACCCACGGAGCTGCTCGCGCCCACGCCCGCTCGACGGGGGCTTGCGCCGCTTCCTAGTGTCGCCGATCTCGGTGTGCCGGTACCGAAGAACTCAGCACGGAGACCATCCATGGTCGGTCCCCGAGGCACCCCCAGGAGGTATGCCACCAGCACTTTTGCGCCACCGCTTGTGCTCGCGCTCCGGCCGGCGAGTTCCAGTTCACAGAAAAAAAAAAGGCCTCATGTGTCCCGCATAGATAGTGTACCGGGTACACCCTCTTTGAAAGAATGCGCTTTTCGCTCCCCTCCTTTTTGTTTGCTTTTGTTTTCAAGCATTTCTCTCATGACGTGATGAACATTCAGAGAAAGTACAATATTGGGAAAAAGTTTGATCAACGCACTTCAACTTCTACGCCGCCTTCGGTCGCTTCCTCTTGCACGCGCACATCACCTTCATCTCCGAGAGTATCCGCGATACCCTGAAGTTCTCTCTCATCCCCATCGTCCTCGCTATCCTCCACCGGGGACGAATCCCTTCGTGCTTTCGCGCCTGCGCCGCCGCGAGCGCGGACGTCCGCGATGAGCTTTCCGAACACATCCGCCTTGGAAGCGGGCGCCGCCGCCGCCGCCAATCCCGATCCACCCGACCCCATCATGCCGGGAGCCGGCATCATTCCCGCGCGATCTCGATCTCGCTCGAGCTTACTCACCTCTTTGGCAATCGCCGCTAAGTTAGGCCTGTGCCCCGAGTCGATGGAGGCGTTGACGCGAAGGGTGAACTCCTTGTGCCTGTCGATCAACTGGTCCCTTCGGCCGACGGCGCTCAAACCGGCGTCCGAAAGAAGCTTCCTCAGAGGCTTGTCCTTCATAATGTGATACACGAGCTTGGGAAGCTTCGCCATCGCGTATTGCTCGTCGCTGTTCTCGTTGCCGAACTCGTCCTTGGGTGACGATTCGCCTCCCACCGCTTCGGCGATGGCGCTGCCGAACGCACCTCCTCTGGTGAGGCACACGTCGACGTGACTGTTGATGAGCCCTTCCTGGACGCCCACGCCACAGATGGGGCACTGCACCGTACCCGGTCGTTTTTTATCATCAGATCCTCCCGGGGTGGTGGACGGCGCGGACGGCTGGCGACTGCCGAGTTTCCGCCTGGATTTGCCGCCGCCGCCGCCTCCGTCTTCGTCGTCGACCAGGTCCACAACGTCGTCGCGCGCCGCGGCGTCGGTTTCCAAGTCAGATTCGCTCACCACATCGTCACCCTCGTCGTCCCCCTGGGTTCCGCCGTAGTCAGCATCGCCCGCCTCGCCCTTGTCGTCCTCGTCCTCTTCGTCCGCCGTGTCGTCTTCTGAAGGCGGCGTCGGCGCGGCTGCGCGGCGGGAAGCGCGAATCGGACGCCCCCACGCGCCGCCGCCCGACGTGGAAGCCTCCGCACCGCCCGTCGCCCGCGCGCTCGATCGGGTCGCCTTTTGCGTTTCCGCAGTAGGCGCATTGCTCTTTGCCGCGTCGATGTTTCGCGAAGTGCGACGCGTGGCTCGTTTTGCGGGGGGAGCGTCGTCCGGCGCGGGCGCCCGGTCGTTGTTGGCACCCCCGCGTTTGTTTCGTTTCGTCGTCCCCTCGCGCCCGGGAGGCGCGGCGACTGCTTTGGGCATCGGATCGTCGACGCGCCGCGCGCCCGCCAGCAGTCGCGTTCGCGCCGCTTTGAACGCTCCGACGACAGCCTCGAGCGCGTGATTGGGTCTCAGATCCTCCTCCTTCGCCGGGGCTCTGCAAGCTGGGCACTCTAGTTTGAACTCCTTCAGCGTGCGTCGGATGCACAACGAGCAGACTGCGTGTGGAGAGGTACGCGCGAAAGCCGGTCAGCGTGACGCGAGGGCGGTGCGACTGTCGCTCGTGGTCGCGGTCGCGGTCCTCCAAAGTGGAAACGCGTCGGGTTGGTGACGCACAGCTATGCGTGCACGTCGAGAAGCTAACGGGCATCGTGAACAGCTCCTGGCAAATCGCACAGCGCACGGACTCATCGAGTTTGCGCTGCTCCGGCTCGGGCCAAGCGTCCGGCTCGTCATCGTCGATGTCCCCGGCGTCCACCCCGAACATCTCTCCAGTCGTCCGCGCGTCGATCACACCGTTTCGACGCTTCCCGGACTGGCGGCGGCGTGCGCGGGAAGGAGTGGCGTTGCCCGTATTTTCAACAGTTTGCCGAGATCCCGGCCTCGAGTCAGGATGAGGGCTGACGCCCGGTCGCAGCCGAGCGTCTCGCGAGGTTGCGACGAATACTAACGCGCGAGCGCGGCGTCTCATCAATACACCGTCACCGCAAACTAAATCGTGATTCTCGGCCTTTACTGCTCGTTCTCTGCCGATGCCTCTCCGTCTTCGCTCGGCGGCGTCCACTCCACGAGCGCCGCGGGATACACCACCTCGTGCAAGAACAAACCGTGCGGCGGCGCGCCCATTGGCGCGACGCGCCGGTCCTTCCCCGCGAGCATCGCCTCGACGTCCTCCGCCCCCGCACCTTTTTTCGTCGCGGCGAGCATGATGGCGCCGACCATATTGCGCACCATGCGGTACAGAAAACCGTTGCCCTCCACCTCCAGACGCACGAACCCGTCCTCGAGCTCCACGACGTCGAACCTGTATATCGTGCGCGTCGGGTCTCGGACGACGGAGGCGTCGCGCGACGCGTTGGAAAACGCGCTAAAGTCGTGCGTTCCTACAAGCGCCGCTGCCGCCGCGCGGAGACGTTCCATATCCGGCGGCTTCCAGCCGCAGTGCAACGCGTGTTTCCGCGTGAACACGTCGTGCTCCAGCCGCGTGTCGAGGTAGTAGTGGTACGTCTTGCGAACCGCGTGGAAACGCGCGTGGAACGCGGGATGCGGTCTGCGCAGCTCCACGACGCGGATGTCCTTCGGAAGCATGCCGTTCAGGGACTTGCGCGCGCGCGTCAGATCGGTGAGCGGTCGCCGCGCGTAGAAATGCACGACCTGGCCGCGCGCGTGGACGCCCGTGTCGGTGCGCCCGGAAGCGCCAACTCCGAGAAAACCGCGGTCCTCGCCCGTGAGCTTGCTCAGCGCCTTCTCGATCTCTCCCTGTACCGTCGCGTCCCGAGGCTGGTACTGGAATCCGAGGTAAGCCTCCCCGTCGTACGTCACCTTGAGCATGTAGGTGACGTTTCGCCCGCGCGCCTCGCGATGCAATCTGCCTTCATCGCTCAGAGATGCTTCCAGCGCCGCGTTGCGCCAATCCCCTTCCGGATACACGGTGTCCAGCTCACCATCGGCGGTGTCGGGGGCAGAGGTGGACGCTCGAGGAATCCGAAACGCGCTGCCACGCGTTCTCGAAGGTGCTGTCCTGGGGCCGGTCGCGAACCACGAAAGGCCGAGAGACGCGCACAACATCCCGAACACGCCTTTACTCTTTCCGCACTGGGCCTATGACGCCCCCCCCGGTTTTCCGCGCACGCGCTCGTGCAACGCGAGCCCCGCTATGAGCTGCCGGAAGTCTCCGAGAGATGTGCACTCCACGTGAAAAGCGAGAAACCCTGCAGGTCGTTGAGAGTTTCGGATAACGCGAATCGACTCAGTCCTCACCGCACCTGCGCCTACTCGGCGACCGAGACGCGCCGTATCGAACGCAGAGCATGTCGGCTGACATAATGAACCTACCGCAGAAGGGCTCGTGGCACTGCTACGTGCACAAGCTTCGCGCCTGGATCCGCGATGACGACGGACTCCCCGTCCGGCCGTACCTGATGCTCGTGGTGTCCACGGAGGACGGTAAGTTCCTGTCGTGCGAGCCCGGCGATACCGCCGAGACCGCGCTCGGTGGGAATATCGCCAAGAAGGAGCCCTCGTCGGAGACGGTGCTGCATTTCCTGAAGCGCGTGATGACGCACCCGACGCAGATGAACAGCAACGCGGCGGGGGAAAAGTTGGCACCGAGCCGGCCGAAGACGATAAAATTCGCGGACACCAAGACGGCGGCGCTTCACCTGGGCGAGAAGGAGAAGTGGGCGGAGGAGACCGCGTGTCCGTACGTGCAGGGGTGCAAAAACGCGCTCGAGGCGCTGGGCGTCGAGGAGTGCCACTTCGCGCCGGTGCCCCCCATGTTCCTGGAGAACATCATCCGCGGAAGCATCGAGCCGGGCATGGCGCCCGAGAATCAGGAATACGGCACGCAGCACTTGCCCGGCTTGATGGAGTGCACGGAAGGGTTCACGCCCGAGTTCGGGAAGTCGCTGTACGCCGCCGCCGCGGCGTACGTCCGCGCCTCGCCCTGGGAGAGCCTCGCCGCGCGCCGCCCGATCCAGTTCACCTACAGGCTCGTGCTCCGCGAGGACGTGTCCATGAAGCTCACGGCGTTCGGCTCGGTGGTGGGCAGCAAGGACGCCGGGTCGTACGGTTTCTCCGTGCACAAGACCCTTGAGACAGCCATGAAGGCGTACGACCTGGAGAACACCGGCGACGGAGAGGATGAGGCGAACGCCATGGCCGCGGGGGGGCAGACCTGCATGTTCACGTCCGTGTACGAGACTCCGTTCGAGGATGTGGACAACGCGGAGTTGCACGGCTGGGAAATCGCGGCGAGCGTCGGAGACGCGCCGCCGGCGGAGGAGAACTGGCCTCTGTTCTGCAAGATCCAGTTCGAGAAGGGCGAGAACGGGGAGCAGGACACGCTGGCGCTGACGCGACCGGCGATCATCGAGCTGCAGTGCTTCGAGCTGATGTTCAAGGGCGTCGTCGAGCTCCTGAACAGCGGCGAGCTCAAGTCCTCCGGCGAGAACGCGCGGGACGCGGCGGGGCCGTGGACTGTTAAGGCGCAGACGGCGGCGGGGAGCGAGAAGGGCGAAACCGCGGAGGTGGAGCTCGAGATCTCGCTTCCGGCGCTGACCAGCGACCAGGCGGGGACGTTCCTGTGATCTTCGCGCGGAGTCTGTTGTGAAAGGCACATCGTATTTACAAAATGTCTACGTGCCCGCGCGTCTTCCCGATGTCGCGTGTATCAACCGAGCGTCGTCCGAACTCATTCGAACGCCCACTGGTTCTCGCGCCTCACCTCTTCCTCCTCCTCGGGGGTGAAGTCGTTTTTGATGTTGAAAGTCTTGCGAATCTCCTCGGGGGTCTTGCCCTTGATCATGTTCGCCACGGTCATGCAGGTGAGGTCGAGCAGAGACTTGATGTTGAGGTAGTTGGCAGCCTGAGAGAGGAAAAGAATCGAGTCAGTGTGAGATCTGGGTTTTCTCGGACGCGACGAAGGGGGCGGTGGAGGAGAAGAAGTCAGGGTTATCGGGTTCGCGAGACGCACCAGGATGAGCTCGAAGAGGGTGGCTTGGTCGACCTTGACGAACTCGGTGTCGAAGGTCGTGTCCTTGTCCTCGTCCTTCTTGTCGCCTTCCTTCTTGTCCTGCTCGGTGTGGTACGTGGCGTACTCGATCACTTTGGTCAAGATCTTAGAGGGGACGTTCGGCAAGGGGATGGCGGCGTCCGTGCCGGTGTCTGCAGAGGGAGAACGCGAAGAGATGCGAGGGTCAGGTCGGTTCGAAACGAGGCGTGGATGGGTGTCGGGCGGGCGCGGGACACATCACAGGAAAGGCTAGGCGGTGGGGATACGAGCGGGGACGTACCCTCGATCATGTTCTTGATGGTCTCAGATTTGCTGTTGTTGGTTTGCGAAGACGGGGACGGGGAGGTGGGCGCAGGGGTCAGCGGGTTCGCTCGAGACGATATCGGCGGAGACGTCGCCGGTGCACGTGCGCGACGCGTACTCACATAGCCACCTCTTTCTTGATCTCGAAGCTCTCTCCGTCGGAGGACATCAGGGTGACGGGACCGTCGTCGTCAGCCATCTTGCAGTCTTTTCAAAGTCTGTAGATCTGGGGCGGATGGGTTCGCGGGGGGAGCACTTCTCGGGGAGAGAGCGCGCGGCTGAAGGAACTCGCGAAGGACGCTAGTGTGCGTTACGCGTGTGGGTCGTGGACGTGCGGCGGGGCGCGAGCGTCAATGAACCCGTGCACCGACGATCCTCGAACCACGCGCGCGAACGACCAGGTCAGATCCCTTCTCCCGTGAAAAAAATTGACTGACCGCGCAATTTGTTCGATTTCCCGCTCATCCTGCGTGATCGGTGTGCCGTTCGCGCGACCGGTCACGGTGCCGAGTCCGAAAGCGAAATATCTATGATAAAAGGAGTCGTTGAAAGGCGTTCAAAGGGCAGTTCATGCATGGTTTTTTGCAGCCGTCGCTCTGTTGAAAAAATTCGCTAATATGTAGTGGATTCGTTCGCTTACGCCTCCTCGGCGGCGGCCTCCTCGGCGGGCGCCGCCTCCGCCGCGGCGGCAGCCGCAGCCGCATCCTCCTCCGCCTTGGCCGCCGCAGCCGCAGCCGCCTCCGCCTCCGCCGCCGCCGCCGCCTTGGTCGCCGCGAGGGCCTCCATCTTGACCTGGTGCCTGGAGGGGCCCGTCTTCTTGGCCACGAAGCGCGTCTTGAGCTTCGCCTTCTTGCCGACGAGGTTGCGGAGGTAGTACAGCTTGGCGCGGCGCACCACGGGCTTACCGGCGCCGCGGATCTCCTCGAACGAGCACAGGGGCGAGTGGATGGGGAAGATGCGCTCCACGCCGTAGCCCTGGAAGGACTTCCTCACGGTGATGGTCGTCGCCACGCCCGCGCGGTGAATCGCGATGACGATCCCCTCGTACGGCTGCACGCGGCTCTTGCCACCCTCGACGACGGTGACACCCACCTTGACCGTCATGCCCACCCGGAAGGGAATCAGGTCGTCCTTCATTTGAGGCGTGTTCACGCGCTCCACGAACTTAGCCAAGCCCTTGCGGGAACCGCCCGAGTTGCCGCGGGGGTTCGCCGCCACAACCTGCAGCGCGCCGCGACGCGAGGCGGCGGGGACGGCGACGGTCGCCGAGGGCGCCGCCGCCACGGCGGAGCGCGCGCTCAGGGCGGAAGCCTTGCGCGCGGGCACACCGGATGCCTGTCGTGAAGAAAGAGAGATACGCGCGGTCGAGGAGGGGTCAGCGGGTGGTTCCGGCGAGGCGACGAGGGAAAATCCCAAGCCTCTTTGCGGATAAGACTTGACCTAACCCTTTTCGGACAGCGGACGAGCGCGCCGGACGCGCGGCTGAGCGCGCGACGCGACCGTCCCCGAGCCACGAAACGAGCGGCACCGCTCAGACATCGCAGGAAGTACCGTCGCGGCGGCGTCTCGCGGGCGTATCGGCGCGTCGAGGTCGTCCGCGCGCGCCCGATGGGCTCGCGGAGAGGTGGCGTGGCGCGTCTGGACGCCACGTCCAACTTTCGGCGGATGGCGAAAAAGCGCACGAGGGTCGAGGACGCGGCGGGGGATGCGACACGCACCTTAGGCACGAGGCACATCGCGTTCATGGAGATGCAAAGAGACATCTTGAATGTCCTGACGATGAGCGTGTCCCGACGACTACGCGCACGTACTGTGTCCGGCGACGGCCGATTGGAAAACGCGACGACGAAAAAGCCGCTGAGCCCTAGAGCGACGTCGGAGACGTGAAAGGCCGGCGAAACGAAATTAGACCCCGATTGACGAGTTGTCACCTGCGTCGTTTCTCGCAGACTGAATCTCATAAAAGAAAGCGTGAATTCGCAAAAGCGTCGGTGTCACGCATTAAAGTTCTCGCGGGGCGCTTTTTGCGTGAAGCTCGGTGCGGGGCACCGTCGCGTCATCGCTCGCCCGCGCCTTCTCGTCCGTTCGGAACCGTCACCGCGAGACCTCTTGTCTCGCACGCACGTCTCGCGATGGAGGTAGCGGCTCTTTTCGCGCGCCTCGCCCCGCCTCCGCGCCTCCCCAGCGCCGATTTCTCGCGCGGTAGAGCAGTCAGAGGAGAAAGAGCCGTCGTCGTGCGGGCGCGTCGCGGATGGGGCGACACCGACAGCCGGTTCTCGAAGCTGGACAAGAAGAGCGACGGGGCCGTTCGCGAGGATGACTACGGCGACACGCAGAAGAACATCTCGTTCCAGGAACTGCGCAAGCGTCAGGACAGGGAGCTCCGAAAGGTGCGCGCGAGACGGTCACCCGCCGCCGCCGCCGCTTCGCGAATCGTCGTTCGTTTTTTTTTAGTGAAAAACGTCTTCCCTCCCGCGGGACGCGAGCGACTCTGACCCCCGATTCCCCGCTCGCTCCTTCCGCGCGCGCCGACGAAACACGACTCGCAGGACTCGCAGGACTCGCAGGAGCGCGGCGCCGACGGCGACTACTGGGGCGACGACGACGAGCTCGGGGGCTGGTCGCGCTTCATGGGGGAGGGCGAGAGCGGCAAGAGCGCGGCGCTCAAGAAGGGCAAGGCGCGGCGCGACGCCGAGAAGACGGCTCGCCGCGACGCCGCGCAGGCTGCGGAGAAGTCGGACGATGCCGGCCCGATCGCGCGCCCCGAGGTGGCAACGACCGAGAAAGGCGTGAAGACCGCGTACAAGCGCGGCGGCCCCCGGCCGTGGGAGACGGCGCGCGCGGCGCGCGAGGCGAAGCGGGCGGACGCCGTCGCGGCGGGCGCGGTTTCTCCGACGGACGCGGACGCGTCCAACCCGTTCGCGCGCGCGGGCATCCCCGAGCACATGGCCGCGGCCATGCAGAAGGCGGGCATGCGGCGCACGACGGAGATCCAACGGCTGGCGATCCCCGAGCTGGTGAGCGGCGAGGACGTGGTCATCCTCGCCGAGACGGGCAGCGGCAAGACGTTCGCGTACGTGCTGCCGATGGTGGCGTCGGTGGGCGCGCCGGGGCGCGGGGGCACGAAGGTGCAGGGCCGGTGCTGCCCCTCCATGATCGTGCTGGTGCCGAACGTGGAGCTGGGCAGGCAGGTGGCGTACATGGCCGAGCTCGCGGCGGAGTGGACGCAGACGAGCGAGTTCCCGAAGCCGGGCGTCTTCTCGCTCCTCGGGAAGGACAAGAAGCTGCTCAAGCCCACGGCGCCCAAAGCGCGCGGCGCGGCGAAGACCGCCGCGATCCGGCGTAAGGTGAAGGAGAAGGCCATGGTCAAGCAGGCGCGCGTCGCCGCGCGTCTCGCCGCGGAGGAGATGGCGCGCGGCGACGGCCAGTCGCGGGAGGATGTCGAGGAGGCTGGCGAGCGGGCGGCGGAGGAGGCGGGCAGCCGCGCGTCCAACGAGGCGCGCGTAGGCGCGACGAGCGGGTTCTCGGTGCAGGCGGGCGCGAAAGGTTCGAAGATGAAAGGCGACATGGAGGCCATTCCCGAGTTCAGGCGCGCGGAGGTCCTCGTCGCGACCCCCGCGCGTTTGCTCAGCCTCATGCGGGACGGGTGGATCATGCCCGGGCGGCTGCGTCACGTCGTCGTGGACGAGGCGGATGAGATGCTCAGCCGCGGGTTCGAAAAGGAAGTCGCGGGCGTGATCGAGGAGGCGTACCAGGGCGACGGCGTGAACCGCTTCGGCGCGCGCGTGCAGTTCTGCTTCGCCGCGGCGACCATGCGCGAGGAGGGCCCCATCTTCGACGCCTTCGAGCGCGGCGCGGAAACGCTCAGGTGGATCAGCACGAAGCAGTTCGGGGCCGTGCACCCGCAGCTGCAGCAGCGCGTGCGGCGCGTGGCGGGCGAGGACGAGCGCTTCGCGTCGCTGGCCAACGCGCTGCGCGGCGAGGCGCAGCACCAGGCGGTGGTCTTCGCTGACTCCCCCGGCGAGGCGGACGCGGTGGTTAAACAACTCAGCGCCGAGGGGTTCGAGGCGATGGCGTTCCACGGCAAAACCGCGGACCGCGGCGTGGCGATGGATGAGTTTTTCAACGGCGACTTGCCCGTGCTCGTGTGCACCGACCTGGCGGCTCGCGGGATCGATTTCCCGGACCTGCACCACGTCGTGCAGTACCGCCCGGCGGCGAGCGCGGAGATGCACCTGCACCGGTGCGGACGCACCGCGCGCACGGGGCAGGAAGGGCCGTTCATCGTGACGTGCCTAGTGGACGAGGAAAGCGACGGGGTTGACGACGAAGTCGCGCGGCTGATGGAGTTGTGAAGGTTGTGAAGATACCTCGCGATGATCCCGGGATGATGCCACACTACCGCCCTCCTCCCGCTTGCTTTTTGAGGTGCGTGAAACACTTCTTCTTAATCCACTCCTTGTTCTGCGGCGCGTACGCGTTGATGTTCGGCTCGTACACCAGCGCGCTCAAATCGCCCAGCGCGTCGATGTAGTTGTACAGATCCGAAACATCGTAGTCGATCTCCCTTCGCTCGGGGTACATCTCCTTCAGCCTCTTCTCGAACATCGAGCAGATGGCGTCCATCGCCAGGCTCGTCTTCTCGTAGTCCATGAACGTCCGCGACGAGCGGTTCTTCGTCTTCTGCACTAGCACGATCGTGTGTCGGTTGTCCGCCTGCTCGAGTGCGTGCGGGGAAAGCGCGTGAGCGAACGAACGAGTGGACCGACCGGAAGACGAGGAGGCGGTCGCGGGGGCGCGTCGTCGGAGCGTCTCGAGGCGCACGAGGTCGCGCGCGCGGGCGAGGCTCGGCTGCCGAGCACGTACCATGTTGTCTCCAGAGCGCGAGGCGACTGGTTCGGGGTTGACGGCGTCGGTGGAGTGGAGGCGGGGCCGCGTGCCGACCCACATTTTGGCGCGAAGAGGCGATTTTATGACGATTCGCTGTCATGAGACGTGTGAGACATACATGATGACGTGACGTCATCACCGCACTAGTACGTATGCGGCTGCTGTGAGATATAGGCCATCACCTCGCCCCCGCCGCCGCCGTGGCTTTCTTCCCGCTCGCTTCCGGCTCAACCCATGCGTAGCCGTGCTTTTCGTGGAACGCCGTGAGCGTCGTGCGCCCGAGGCACTCGCCGAAGAGCGTTCCGGTGGAGCAGCCCGTGACGCGCACGGCGACGTACTCGCCCGGCTCCGGCGTCGCGAGCTTTTCCCCCGCGCCGCCGTTCACGACGACGTTTTTTTTCTCGCCCCCGACGAGCTCCTCACCCACGTCGCCGCCGTAGACGCCCACCGGGTCGTTCGCGAACACCACCCACTTGCTGGTGTCCGTCTTGCCGGTCAGCTCCTGGTCGTTCTTCTTCGACGCGCCCTCGACCGTGCACAGGTGCACGCGGCCGATCTCCGCCTCCTGGTGCCTCGCGGCGGCGCCGCGGAAGGCGTCGATCACCTCCTGCAGGCGCCGCTGCTTGACGTCCTCAGGCACGTCGTCCTCCATCTTGCGCGCGGCGCTCGTGCCGTCGCGCTCGGAGTACGCGAACATGAACGCCTGCTCGTACGCGACGCGGTCCATCAGCGTCACCGTGTCCTCGTGCTCCTCCTCCGTCTCGCCGCAAAAACCGACGATGATGTCAGTGGTGACGGCGCAGCCCGGAATCTTCGCCTTCACGCGGTCGATGAGGTTCAGGTACGCCTCGCGCGTGTACCCGCGCGCCATGTTCTCCAGCGTGCGCGTGTTGCCGCTCTGCGCGGGCATGTGCAGGCAGTTGCACACGTTCGGGCGGCGCGCGATCACCTCGAGCACCTCGTCAGGGAAGTCCTTCGGGTGCGGCGAGGTGAACCGCACGCGCATCTCGGGGTCAATCGCCGCCACGCGGTCCAGCAGCGCGGCGAACTGCACGCTCCCCTCCCTCCGCTTGTCCGCGCGGTACCGCGAGCTGAAGCCCTCGGCGTAGCCTACGAAGGGCGTGCCGCCCGCGGCGGCCACCTCGGCGGACATGCCGGGGGGCGTCGCGACCGACTCCGGATCGACGACGTCCTCCTCTCGCGTCTTCCCGTCGTCGTTCCCGGCGGAGAGCATCGAGAGAAAGTCCGTCTCCCCCCCCCCCGCGACCCCGTCCGAGTACGCGTACGAGTTGACGTTCTGGCCGAGCAGGGTCACTTCCTTGACGCCCTGCTCGCTGAGCAGCCGCACCTCGTACTCGATGGACGCGGGGTCGCGCGAGCGCTCGCGCCCGCGCGTGTACGGCACGATGCAGAACGAGCACGCGTTGTCGCACCCGCGCATGATGGTGACGAAGGCGGCGTGCGCCCCCTCCTTGCGCACCGGCACGATGTCGGCGTACGTCTCCTCGACGGACAGCTGCACGTTCATGGCCTTCTCGCCGCCGTTCACCGCGCTGATCAAGTTGGGCAGGTCCCTGTACGCGTCCGGGCCCGCGACGAGGTCCGCGAGCTGGTCCGCCTCGAGCAGTTTCGTCTTGAGGCGCTCCGCCATGCACCCGAGCACGCCCACCACGGGCTTCTCCGACTTCTTCTTGCGCTTTCGCAGCGACTTGAAGTACGCCAGCCTCTGCCAGATCTTGGCCTCAGCCTTCTCCCGGATCGCGCACGTGTTCACGAGGATAACGTCCGCGTCGTGCATGTCGTCCGTTTCGTCGTACCCGCCGTCTTTGAGCACGGAGAGCATCACCTCGGAATCGTTCACGTTCATCTGGCACCCGTACGTCTCGACGTACACGTGCTTGCGCTCCGCCGCCGTCTCCGGCTCGGAGCGAGGCGCGTCCAGCACGGCGCCCGCCACACCCACGGGGGAGCTCTTCATCGACGAGACGTCCTACGAGCGAAAGCGAGAAGAAGGCGTGCCACGAGTGAGCGGGTCAGCGTCGCGTGCGCGCGCGGCGGAGAGGATGACGCGCGTGGCGTAACGGAGAAGGATCGAGCGGTACGTAAAACCCGAGGGGCGAGACGTAGGAGCGGGGCGCGCGGGCGGCGGCTGGGATGACGCGGGGAACGGGGGTCGAGGCGCACCTCGGGGGTGATGTGCTGTCCTCCGCCGGGTCCGTGCGCGCGCACGCTGAGCGCGGCGCGGCCTCCGGCGGGCTTAGTGCCCGCGCGCGCGCGGGGCATGCGCGTGCCCGCGAGGCTTGCGGCGCCGGCGGCGATGGCGGACGTGGCCATCTTGCTCTCCGCGGATTACGACTCGTGCGCGTACACCCGGCGTGACCTGCGATGAGGCGTCGAGTCCTCGCACCGAACTGCGCTCAGCGAGACAGAGCGTATAGAGCCTGCGAAGAGGTCTCGGTGTCAGCGCGTGGCACTGTGACTCGGCCCGACGCGCACGATGACCCCCTCGAGGTCTTTCTTATCCGGCAAAACCGAACGCTTTTCGCTTTTATCGGTCGGTTGGGCCTTTTCGTAGAAGAAAGACCCTCCTTCGTCTCTCTCCAAGGCGACGCGCGCGCCCGTCGCGTCGCGGCGCGATGGCGGACGCGGCGGCCGCGATCGAGGAGGAACTCGAGGCGCTCGAGGCGCTGTACCCCGACGATGGGCTGGTGGTGCGCCGCGCGGGCGACGCGCGCGAGGATGGTTCCGGAGCGTCCACCGCCGACGAAAAAGCGGTGCGACACACGATGGTCTCCTTGGACGTGGCGCCGCGCACGCTTGACGACGAGACGCAGCAGTACGTCCGCGCGACGCTGTGCATCACGCTAGATGGCGACTACCCCGCGAACCCACCGACCGTGCGCCTGTCGAACGTGCGTGGGCTGGATGACACGCGACAGGCGGAGGTGCGTCGCCGACTGGATGACGCGTGTCGCGATTTCTCATCCGACGAACCCGTGCTCGCGTTGCTGTGCGAGACCGCGTTCGAGACCCTGACCGAGCTGAACCGCCCCGACGGGGACTGCGCGTTTTGCCTCGCGCCGGTGGCGGAGACGGACACGCTCGACGACAAAAGCTCCAAAAGCTCCGCCGTGCCGTTCATCAAGCTCATGCGGTGTTACCACTGTTTCCACGAGAACT
>Ga0181561_10000297_pt1 | contig 40355 bp, 44 predicted proteins | sample 011ome_19_FD_133760 | JGI IMG/M metagenome (GOLD analysis project Ga0181561, IMG submission 133760) | Coastal salt marsh microbial communities from the Groves Creek Marsh, Skidaway Island, Georgia - 011510BT metaG (megahit assembly) | ecosystem: Environmental > Aquatic > Marine > Intertidal... | reverse complement strand
TATTGAGAATGTTGATGTTATTACGATTGAAATTGAAGGCATGGCAGGGGATCCTACGTCTGCTTTGTCCAAAGGTGGCATGAAAACTAAAGTCATGGCTGCTAAGGTCGCGACAGAGGCTGGGTGCGCTATGGCCATCACATTAGGTACGCCACTTAACCCTCTGGCAAAGCTAGAGAATGGCGGCCGCGCCACATGGTTTAGCCCGCAGACTGACCCACAAGCTGCACGCAAACGCTGGATCGCAACAATGAAGCCGCGCGGCGGTTATGTGCTTGATGATGGTGCTGTGAAAGCTTTGGCCGCTGGCAAGAGCTTGCTTCCTGCTGGCGTTGTGAAGATTGAAGGTCGCTTCGGCCGTGGTGATCCTGTGACGATCCGCGATGCGGGGGGCACATCTTTAGGGCTGGGGCTTACGCGATATACCAGCGACGAAGCCCAGCAAATTAAGGGCCGCAGGTCCGATGAGATTGAAGCCGTGTTAGGATATAAGGGCCGTGCGGCCCTGATCCATCGCGATGATATGGTGCTTTAAGGAGGCCAAGATGGACATTTCCGCGGTCATGAACACAATTGGCAAACAGGCGCGCGCGGCTGCACGCGAGCTGGCCGTGGCATCCTCGGAGGCGAAGGCGGGGGCGTTGAACGCGGCGGCAGATGCGATTTGGGAAAAGCGGGAAGCGATCCTTGCGGCCAATGCCAAGGATTTGGATTACGGGTCCGAAAAGGGCCTGTCGCCCGCGATGATGGACCGTCTGATGCTCGATGAGACGCGCATTCAAGGGATAGTGGATGGCGTGCGGGCGGTTGCGGCCCAGCCCGATCCTGTTGGTGAGGTGATAGAAGCGTGGACGCAGCCAACGGGACTTCATATCCAGCGTGTGCGCACGCCGATTGGTGTCATTGGCGTGATATACGAAAGCCGTCCGAATGTTACCGCAGATGCGGGTGCGCTTTGCCTGAAATCTGGCAATGCAGTGATTCTGCGCGGAGGGTCCGAGAGCTTTCATTCGGCGACCGCGATCCATGCATGTCTGATGGAGGGGCTAAAGGCCCATGGTTTGCCTGAACATGCAATTCAATTGGTGCCGACCCGTGATCGGGCCGCTGTGACGGCAATGTTGCAGGCGGTCGAATATATCGATGTGATAATTCCGCGCGGCGGCAAGGGGCTCGTCGGGCTCGTGCAGAAAGAGGCACGCGTGCCGGTTTTTGCCCATCTTGAGGGGATTTGTCACGTTTATGTGGATGGGGCGGCTGATCTAGAAAAGGCGCGACGCGTGCTGTTGAATGCGAAAACGCGGCGGACGGGGATTTGTGGCTCTGCTGAGTGCTTGCTGGTTGATCGTGCATTTTATGACAAACATGGTGATATTCTGGTGCGCGATTTGATCGATGCGGGGGTTGAGGTCCGCGGCGATGCGGCGATTGCCAAGACGCGGGGCACCGTTGCGGCAAAGGCAGATGATTACGGTCACGAATTCCTAGATATGATTATTGCAGCCAAGGTTGTGGACGGCGTGGATGAGGCAATTGCCCATATCCGCAACTATGGGAGCAACCATACGGATGCGATTTTGACCGAGGACGATGCCGTTGCGAACCGTTTCTTCCACCAACTCGATAGTGCCATTTTGATGCGCAACGCCTCGACACAATTTGCCGATGGCGGGGAGTTTGGCATGGGCGCCGAGATCGGGATTGCGACGGGGAAATTACATGCACGCGGACCTGTGGGTGCGGTGCAGTTGACCAGTTTTAAATATCTCGTGACTGGCGATGGAACGATCCGTAGCTGATTAGAAACGAACGATAATTTCGTTTTCTGTGTGAGCCAGATTTGGTGTTAGTCCGATGTTTTTCATGGCGTCGGGTAACATTGCAAATTGTACTTGCGCGGGCGTGAAATCATGGTTGGACGCAGTCCCGTCCAGGCCATGCCACAGGTCGGGATCAACGTGAATGCGTTTGCCAATGCCTGTGAGGGTCCATGTGGTACTGTCAGATCGGATCGTGATTTCGCCACCCAAAGGCATGGCCGTTTCAAAGCATAGGAGCATTAGGAGGGCGACGCGCACGGTGTGGCGGGGTTGGTCGTGTTCGACCTGCCAATCGTATGTAAGCCGTCCGCCGCGCCCAATGGCGCCAAGGATTTGGCGCATCTCTCTGTTTCCAATCGCATGCTCACCTGAGCCCGCGCCAAATGCGATCCGAAAGAATTTGATCCGGGCATTGGCGTTATCAACGCTTTCGGTGACCAGCGACAATTCGGGGCCAGTGTCTGTTCCCGTTTGTGTCAGAGACAAAAGTTCCATGCCATTGCCGATGGCCCCAATTGGGCTAATAAGGTCGTGACAAATACGCGATCCAATGAGAGCGGCAATATCGGTGCTCATGGGGTGTCTCCTAAATGGTTAGGTTTCGGAATGGATAATATGAATGCAATGCTAGAGCCGGGAATGTTCGTAAGGCACCCAAATCAGCCTGACTGGGGCATGGGCCAAGTCCAATCCAACATCGCGGGGCGCATCACGGTCAACTTTCGTGAAGCAGGAAAAGTTGTTATCGATGGCGCGCATATTGAACTTATCCTTGTCGATCCGCATGGTTAATCAACCCAAAGTAGCAGTGGTTAAGTGCCTGTCAACCTTGGTTAATGCGCACCTTCGGGCAAAAAAGTTGCCAAAAGGTTACCTGAAATCTAAAAAGCCGCGAGTTGCCGTCCAGAAAGGTCTTTGATGCCCAATCTCTCATCAGAATTCACGGTGCGTTTGGCGGCAACGGGCGATGATTTGTTGGCCGTACAGGGGCTGCGGTATGAGGTCTTTGTCAATGAACTCGGCGGCTCTGGTTCGGGTGTGGATCATCAGCGTTGTATCGAAACGGATCGGTTTGATCCGTTTTGTGATCATCTGATGCTAGAGAATCCGGATGGACGCCTTGTAGGTGTCTATCGGTTGATGACCGAGGCCATGGCAGAAAAGGCGGGTGGGTTCTATTCCGAGGCGGAATTTGATGTTTCGGACCTTCGGGCACGAGGCAGGCCGCTTTTGGAGTTGGGACGTTCTTGTTTACACGCCGACTTTCGCGGGAGCGCGGCAATGCTTCATCTTTGGGCCGGCGTTGCCGACTATGTGGCGCATCACGGGGTGGAGATTTTGTTTGGCGTGGCTTCGTTTCACGGGACGGATATCGGTGCGCTGGCTGGACCGCTTTCCCTGCTTGATGCAGCCCATCGCAGTGATGACCTGCAGTGCGTTGCGCACAAATCTGGGGCCGTGATGATGAATATCCTGACCACCGATGCGATTGATCGCAAGGCTGCGATTTTGGCGATGCCTGCGTTGATCAAAGCCTATCTAAGGCTTGGCGGCGTGGTCGGGCAGGGTGCCTATGTCGATCATGCCTTTAACACGACGGATGTGATGATGATCCTTGATGTCGCGAAAATGGATCCGCAAACACGCGCGGCCTATGCAAAGAGGGCTGGATCATGAGTGAGGTTTGGCGTGCGCAGATTGAGCCTGAGCAACCGAAGATTGGGCTCATGGGTTTGGTGCGCGTCATAGCACGCGGTCTGCCGCTTGGGCTTTTGGTCTTTGGCGCTTTGCTGTTGCTCCTGCTGGTGCGGCTTATTGAACGGCCGCTGTTTGACGCGGGGCGGCCGTGGACACCGTTCATCACGCAGTTTGTGTGTCGTTCGGCTTTTTTCATCCTTGGAATGGGGTTTGAAAAACAGGGTGAACCGATGCGAGGCGCGGGGGCTGTCGTGGCGAACCATTCGTCTTGGCTCGATATCTTTGCGCTGAATGCCTCCAAGCGGATTTACTTTGTGTCCAAAGCCGAGGTTGCAGAATGGCCCGGCATCGGGTGGTTAGCGCGCGCGACAGGTACGGTGTTTATAAAGCGGGATCGCCGTGAGGCGACATCACAAATCGCGGTTTTCAAGGAGCGGTTAAGTGTGGGGCATAAGCTGTTGTTTTTCCCAGAGGGGACGAGCACCGACGGGCTTTTGGTTTTGCCGTTCAAGCCGACACTCTTCGCGGCGTTCTTTGATCCGGCCTTGGCGGATACACTGCGCCTTCAGGCCGTGACACTGATTTACGAGGCCCCAAAGGGCGCTGATCCACGGTTTTACGGCTGGTGGGGCGATATGGCGTTCGGTCCGCACTTGCTCGCGACCTTGGCGGCACCAAAGCAAGGCAAAGTGACAGTGGTCTATAATCCGCCAGTCAGACTGACGGATTATTCAGATAGGAAGGCTTTGGCGAAAACGCTAGAGGATCAAGTTCGCGCGGGCCTAGTTCATCGCGGCAATGAGGGTCTTTAGCGCCGCGGCCGCATCGTCTTGTGCCCAGATTTCGTCGCCGATGCCAAAGAAATCAGTGTAAGGCGTGAGCTGGCGAATGAGATCAGCGTCCAAGGCGCCTTCAGCGACCTGAGGGACTTCAATCATTTGCGACCACCATTCGAAAAGATCGAGGGGGGCGATAGCACCATTGCCGAGCGCGGTCATGCCGACGGGCCCAAAGCTCACGTAATCCGCGCCAAGCTCTCCCGCTGTCATACCGTCATGAGCCGAGTTGCCGCAGAAGGTGCCGATGATGGCGTCAGCACCCAATTCTGTGCGTGTCGCCTTGATAGAACGGGAACCGTCTTTCAAATGCACGCCGTCAAGGCCAAGGCGTTCGACCATCTGGATATGGCTGTCGATGACAATCGCTACATCACGCGCATGGGCGATTTCGCGCAGCGCGTCGGCGGCTTTTGAAATCCGCGTTTCGTCGGAGGTCGCCAATGTCAGGCGCACGCAAGAGATGTCAGCCGTATCTAGGCAAGCCGACAAGCGGTCTGGGAATGTCGCCAGATCAAGGTCAGGGGGCGTGATGAGGTAAAGCTGTGGCTTATCGGCGTCGGACATGGTGATTTTCTCGATCTAAACTGATTTGCACGGCTTCTACCTCGGATAATGCGGCTTGGCTACTTCGGAGGCAGCGATTTTGCGTAGGAGAGCGTAAGTTCCACGATTTTGCGTAGCCGTTCGTCACAGGCTAGTACATCTTCGTTGACGTCAACCATGCCGCCCATTTTGCGACCCGTGAAACTCAGCGGTTCAATTCCGTCCATCTTAAGCGCCTCAGCTTCGCGGTCCTTACCGATCCGCGCCATGCCACCACCTTTATGAACTCCGCAAACCATGTGACCGTTCAGCATAAAGCAGAGCCCGCCAAACATCTTTTTCTCGGTAATGCCGAGCGTCCCAATGAGCGCGTCGCTCATCTGTTCAGCGTGTCCAGGATCATAGGCCATGGGTCGCTCCTTGCGTGATGTTTGCGCTCAGCGTATCACGCGGCCAAAGCCGAAAGGAAGCCCCATGCCAACAGAGCGCCCACAACCGACCTTTATCCTGATCCGCCCGCAAATGGGCGAAAATATCGGGGCCGCGGCGCGTGCGATGTGGAATTTCGGGCTCGACCGGATGCGGATCACAAGCCCACGTGACGGCTGGCCGAACCAAAAGGCAGTTGTGATGGCGAGTGGCGCGGGGCGCTTGCTCGATGAGGCGCAGATTTTCGACAGCACAGATGATGCGATTGCCGATTGCACCTATGTCTACGCAACAACGGCCCGCGACCGCGATCTGACCAAGCCTGTGTTGACACCAGAGGCCGCGATGATCGAGGCCCGCGACCGCATTGCCGCTGGTCAAAAAGTGGCCGTGCTGTTCGGGCCAGAGCGCGCAGGGCTGGAGAATGGCGATATTGTGCGGGCCAATGCAATTATCTCGGTTCCTGTAAATCCTGAGTTTGCATCATTGAACCTTGGGCAGTGCGTTTTGTTGACCGCTTATGAGTATCAGCGAGCCACAACAGAAGTCGCCCATGAAACGGTGAGCCATGTTGGCAATTGGGCAGAACAGTCTGAAATGGCGGCACTAGCGGCTCACTATGAAGAGCGGCTGGAGACGGCTGGGTTCTTTTATCCGGACCATAAGGCCCCGAATATGAAAGCCAACTTGCGCAACCTGTGGAGCCGATTACCACTGACCCGCGCAGATGTGCAAATGCTGCACGGCATTCTGCGACAGATGGTCCGTTGGAAAGAGCGCGGCGATAGCTGACTTGTCGGCGGCACGATCCCGTCCTAGGTTGCCCTCAAACGTCAGGAGAACCCACAATGGTCAATAAAACCCGCAACATCTTTGAAGAGGTCGGCACCACGCAAAAGCAGGTCGCAGCCCCCGGTGGGATTGATCGCGGCGGGCAGGGTGCCCGTGGCCCGATCCGCATCTGGTTGGGGGTGATTTTCGCGCTTGTAGGTGTGATGATCCTCGTCGGTGGGTTGACCCGTCTGACGGACAGTGGCTTGTCGATCACGGAATGGGCACCGATCACGGGGGCGAAGCCGCCCGCGTCCGAAGCCGAATGGATGACCGCATTCGAGAAATATCAGGCGATCCCCGAATATCAATTGCAAAACAAAGGCATGACCCTGACCGAGTTCAAAGGCATTTTCTGGTGGGAATGGGGCCATCGTCAGTTAGGCCGCGTGATTGGCCTTGTCTGGGCGGTTGGGTTTTTTGGCTTTCTGGCTTTGCGCAAAGTTCCAACGGGCTGGTCAGGCAAGCTCTTGGGCCTTGGTGCCTTGGGCGGATTGCAGGGCGCGATTGGCTGGTGGATGGTGTCGAGCGGGCTCAAAGACGGGATGCTGGACGTGGCGTCTTATCGGCTCGCGACGCACCTTGGCCTCGCATTCATCATTTTTGGTGTGATCACATGGTATATTCTGAAGCTGTCACGGCGTGAGGTTGATTTACTACAGGCCCGCCGCATGGCCGATGCCCGACTGTCGAAACTTGGTTCATGGCTGATTGGATTGGCTTTTCTGCAAATCCTGCTTGGAGCATTGGTCGCAGGCATTGATGCGGGTCGCAATTTCCCCGATTGGCCACTGATGGCGGGTGGATTTTTTCCACCGCAACCCTTTGACCTTGTCCCGCTGTGGCGCAACTTCTTCGAAGATCCGGGGCTCGTGCAATTCATGCACCGCATGGCGGGTTATATTGTGTTCGCATTTGCGATTTATGTCTGGAGCCGTGCGCGCAAGGGCGCGAATATCCGCACGAAGTTTGCCTTTAACGCGATGATGGCGATGATGTTCATCCAAGTCGTGATTGGCATCGTGACCGTCATTTACTCCGCGCCCGCCAATATCGCCATCGTTCACCAGTTGGGAGCAGTTGTGCTCTGGGTCCTGATCATCCGCGCCCGGTTCTTGGCCGCATACCCCCATCCACAATCCGTGCGAGGAAAAGCCTAATGTCTGCATACGATGATTTGATGGCGTTTCAACGCCAGACCGAAGCGCTATCTCAAGTGGCGGGTCGTTTGGGCTGGGATCAAGAAACGATGATGGCCGAAGGATCAGTGCCGCAGCGGGCCGAAGAACATGCCGCCATGGCCTCGGTCCTGCATGCCCGCCGCGTTGATCCGCGTGTGGGGGAGTGGTTGGCGAGAGCCGAGGCCACTGACGAGGTCGCTACCGCGAACCTGCGCCATATCCGTCGTTCCTACGAGCGCACTGCAAAGGTGCCTGCGAAGCTGGCGGAAGAGCTTGCCAAGACGACATCCCTTGCCCATCGCATTTGGGCCAAGGCCCGCGCCGAGGAAGATGTAGCGTCTTTTCTGCCCCTCTTGGAAAGGGTTGTGAAACTGCGCCAAGAAGAGGCGGCTGCTTTGGCGCAAGGCGGCAATCTTTATGATGCGCTTTTGAACGATTATGAACAGGGCGCGACGGGTGCCGAGCTTGAGGCGATGTTTAGCGCCTTGCGCCCCCGTTTGGTGGCATTGCGGGCGGCAGTTCTGGATCAACCAAAGCCGAAAGGTTTGAGCGGTTCATTTGACGAGGCCGTGCAATTGTCGCTCTCGACCAAACTGGCGCTAGCGTTCGGTTATGACATGAACAAAGGCCGCATTGATAAGGCCGTGCATCCGTTTTCTAGCGGTTCGGGGCTCGACGTGCGGATCACAACCCGCACCAATGCGGCCGATCCGTTCAACTGTTTTTATTCGACAATTCATGAGGTTGGCCACGCAACCTATGAGCAGAACATCGATTCAGCCTATCTGCTGACCCCACTTGGTAGTGGTGTTTCAATGGGCGTTCACGAAAGCCAAAGCCGTATCTACGAGAACCAGATTGGTCGCAGCCGTGCCTTCACGGGTTGGCTCTATGGCCAAATGCGCGATGCCTTTGGTGACTTTGGCATTGCGAGCGAGGATGAATTCTACGCCTGCGTGAACCGCGTGAACGACGGGTTTGTCCGCACTGAGGCCGACGAGTTGCAATATAACCTGCATGTGTTGATGCGCTTTGATCTGGAGCGATCGCTGATTTCTGGTGATCTGGCGATCAAGGATCTGGAAGCCGCTTGGAATGATCGTTTCAAGGCCGATTTCGGCTATGCGGTGGACAAGCCGTCAAACGGCGTGTTGCAGGATGTGCATTGGTCCGAAGGGCTAATGGGCTACTTCCCGACTTATACGCTCGGCAACGTCTTTGCCGGGTGCCTGAACGAGGCGATGCGCGAGGCTGTTCCAACATTGGATGCTGATTTGGCCAAGGGCGACACGTCCAAGGCGACAACGTGGTTACGCGAGAACGTGCAAAAGCATGGCGGGCTTTATGAGCCGAAGGACGTGATTACGCGGGCCTGCGGATTTGCACCAAGTGAGGCACCTTTGCTGAACTATCTGGACGCGAAATTCGGCGGGATTTACGGGCTATGACCATAAAGATGGACGTGGCGTCCTTATCGTCCTTTCTGCTGGAAACCTTCCCGCAGGTGCACACTGATTTCGTCGTTGAGGCCGTAACCGAGCAGGGTGTCCGCTTGCGCCTCGTGACGGACGAGCGGCATTTGCGCCCCGGTGGCACGGTATCAGGCCCCGCGATGTTCGGTCTGGCCGATGTCGCTATGTATCTGGCGATCCTCAGCCGTATTGGGCCGGAGGCGCTGGCTGTCACGACCAATTGTAGCATCGATTTTATGCGCAAACCTGTGGCGGGAGTTGACCTGATCTGCGACGCAGTTATTCACAAGCTTGGCCGCGTCTTGGCTGTTGGTGATTGCTTGATCTACAGTGAGGGCAAGGCCGAGCCTGTCGCGCGCGCCTCGTTGACCTATTCGATTCCACCAAAATAAAGGCCGACACTCTGTGTCGACCTTTCTGCATTAATCGCGCCAGAACGGCTTTTGTGCCTCTTGCGCGGCGGTTGATTTTCCGACGCCGATATCGTTCAAATGATGCGGCTCTAGCTTTGCGAGCGATTTTCGGGTGCGGCGGAGCCTGTCCCACTTCGTCACAACCACCGCCGCAAAAATCAACGCCTGAGCCGCAGTTGGCAGGCGGGATTGATCATTGAGCAAAGCGATTTGCGCGGATTGTAGCGCTGGTGACATGGGGTGGCTCCTAATATTGTATTGACACAATGCAACGGATTGCTGCAATACAATTGCTACAATGACCGCTACTTGAGGTAAACAAAATGATTGTATCCGATACAATTTGGATGCCAGACCTTTCAGGTGCGGGCAGATCGAAATACAAAGCCTTGGCGCAAGCTATTCGCGATGCGATTATGACGGGTGCACTCTCGGCGGGCGAGCAGCTGCCGCCTATGCGGGAACTCGGGTACCGGATAGGTCTGACGCCCGGCACAGTTGCGCGAGCCTATGCGATCTTGACCGAAGAGGGCCGGCTTGAGGCGCAAGTCGGGCGCGGTACTTTTGTTGCGGGGAAGGCCGTGCGGCCACCTGTTAACCCCGATAGTTTGATCTATCACGTGGACGAAGGCTTTGCCGATTTTCGTAGCAGCCGCGTGCCTGATGTCGGGCAGGGGCGATTGATCGATGCTGCGCTGATTGCACTCGGCCATTCGCACCGCAGGCGGCATATTAATTATCCGACCGCGCAGACCGACCTTCAGGCCCGCGAGGCCATTGCAGGTTGGATAGATGCAAGCCGCCTTGGCCATATCACGGCAGATGACGTCGTCTTAGGAAATGGCGCTCAGAACTGTTGTTTGCTCGGGTTACAGGCCGTGTTACATGGGGCAACACCTGTAATTTTGACCGAAGAACTGTCTTACCCGGGCGTGCGTCACGCGGGGCAGTTACTCCGGGCGAAAGTGGTCGGTGTGGCGATGGATGATGAGGGGATTATCCCCGAGGCGTTAGAGGCTGCTTACCGTACGCATGGCGGTCAGGTTCTACTCACGGCGGCCGAGGTGCATAGCCCGACAACGATCAAAACAACGCTGGCGCGCAAGCAGGTTCTGGCGGCGTTGGCGGAAAGGCTTGGAATAACGGTCATCGAGGATGATTGCCACACGCCACTTGCGACCGATGTTCCAAGCTACCGCATGTTAATGGGCGGAAATGCCTATTACATCTCCTCATTAACCAAGACCGTGAGCGGCGCTTTGCGTTTTGGTTACATGGTGGGGCCGCAGGGGCAGCAGGATAACTTGCGGCAGGTGGCGCAAAGCTCATTTTATGGGGTTTCACAGCCAATTACCGATCTCTGCGAGGATTTGATCCGCTCAGGGGCAGCGCATCAAATCCGCAAAGATGTCTTTGCGGCAACGTCGCAAAGGGTGCAGCTCGCGGTCAATGCATTAGGCGCATGGAATATTCGCTGGCGCGAGGACGCGCCGTTTATCTGGCTACAAATGCCCAATGGCTGGCGCGCATCAAGCTTCTCGATGGCCTGTGAAAAGCAAGGGATCAAAGTGCGCCCGTCCGATGAGTTTGCCTTGTCCGATGCCAAAACGCCAAACGCGGTGCGACTTGCCTTGAATACATGCGTGGATACGCAAGTGTTTCTCGATGCGCTTGGAAAAATGAACACCCTTTTGGCAAATCCGGCCAGATTAATCGACGGGTGATGGGGTAATATATTACCTATTTTACAAGCTATTGTTTTTGCTAGTATATTTCGGATAAGTGTCGCTTGACGCAGGCTTTGGCAGGCTTATAAGCCACCTATCCGAATGACGGGCCGTTATGGCCCCACAAGAAACTGGTGACAAATGAATACCTTTACCGCGACTCCTGCGGATATCGACAAGAAATGGATCCTGATCGACGCTGAAGGCGTTGTTCTGGGCCGTCTTGCTTCGATCATCGCAATGCGCTTGCGTGGCAAGCACAAGCCTTCTTTCACGCCGCACATGGATATGGGCGACAATGTTATCGTAATCAACTGTGAGAAAATCCAGATGACCGGTAACAAGCGTGCAGAAATGTACTACTGGCACACTGGCCACCCAGGTGGCATCAAGGAAAAGTCCAAGGCGGACATTCTTGAGGGTAAGCACCCAGAGCGCGTTATCATGAAAGCTGTTGAGCGCATGTTGCCTGGTGGCAAACTGTCCCGCCAGCAAATGACTCACCTGCGCGTATTCGCAGGTACAGAGCACGGCATGGAAGCGCAGAAGCCTGAAGTTCTGGACGTCAAGTCCATGAACAAAAAGAACACGAGGACTGCATAATGGTTGATCAAGTAAACTCGCTCGAAGATCTGGGCAAAGTCGCAGAAGGCGTTGAAGCGCCAGCTGCTGCCCCTGTTGCGATCAACCGTGAGCCAGTGCGTGACGCACTCGGCCGCGCATATGCAACTGGTAAGCGTAAAGACGCGGTTGCTCGCGTTTGGATCAAGCCAGGTTCCGGCAAAGTTGTTGTGAACGGCAAGGAAATGTCTGTGTATTTCGCACGTCCAGTTCTGCAGATGATCCTGCGTCAGCCATTCCAGGTTGCTGGTGTTGTTGACCAGTTCGACGTTATGGCGACTGTTGCTGGTGGCGGTCTTTCCGGCCAAGCTGGTGCTGTGAAGCACGGTGTTTCCAAGGCTCTTCAGCTTTATGATCCAACCCTGCGCGCTGCGTTGAAAGCTGCTGGCTTCCTCACACGCGATAGCCGCGTTGTTGAGCGTAAGAAATACGGTAAAGCTAAAGCCCGTAAGAGCTTCCAGTTCTCCAAGCGTTAAGCTTCAGAGACTTGTATTTGGAAGAGGGCGGCCAACAGTGGTCGCCCTTTTTCGTTTATTGTCAGGATATGGTGCCATGTATTTACCAGATCACTTCAAGGAGACCGATCCCGCTGCAATCGCGGCATTGGTTAAGGCTAATCCACTCGCCACAATCGTGGCGCAGGGCAACGATGGGCTTTTCGCAAATCATATTCCGTTGATCATGGTCGCTGATACACAGTTGATCGGCCACATCGCGCGGGCCAATGACATGCACCGCATTCTCGCGGACGGTCAGGAAATTCTCGCAGTCTTCCAAGGTACACATGGCTATATTTCTCCCAATTGGTATCCGACCAAGGCAGAGACACACCAGCAGGTGCCGACTTGGAATTACGAAGTCGTGCATTTGCACGGGCGGATTAGGTTTCAGCATGATGAAAAATCCAAACGCGCGGTCGTGGGCCGTCTGACAAAGCATTTCGAGACTGCTCAGAATGGTGCGCAGGCATGGAAAATGAGTGATGCGCCACAGGATTATATGACTGCGAGATTCGCCGAAATTGTAGCCTTTGAAATTGATGTGACACGTGTTTTGGCCAAAGCAAAATTGAGCCAGAACAAATCCCCGATCGATGCACAGGGTGCGGCGAAAATGCTCGCAGAAAATGGGCAAGGTGCATTGTCCGAGCGAATGATTAAGAAATTGGCGCCAAACACTGACTAACCTCACAATTCCACTTGCACTTTTTCTGAACTCAGTAAGTATCGCGTTATGTGGGAAAAACTGACAGCGACTGAAGGACGACGCGGATTGCTGATGATCAGCCCGCCGTTGATCTATGCGATCCTGATGCTCGCGATCCCAATTGGTGCGATTGTTCTGTTTAGTTTCTGGACACAGAACTTCATGGATGTCGACATGACATTCACGCTCAATAACTACCGCGAAATCATCGAAAAGCCTATATATTTCGCACTTCTGAAGCGGTCGCTCTTTGTGTCCGGGACGGTCACTTGTGTGACGGTTTTACTTGCATTTCCGGTGGCGTATTTTGTGTCCTTCCATGTCCGCCCAGACCGTAAATCTCTCTGGCTCTTTTTGATTACGATCCCGTTTTGGACCAGCTATCTGATCCGCGTTTTCTTGTGGAAAGTGATCTTGGGCTATAACGGTGTGGTAAATACGGGCCTCATTAATATTGGGGTGATTGACGAGCCGCTGACCTTCATTCTCTATAACATTAATGCGGTTATCATTACGCTCGCCCACGCATTTGCGCCGTTTGCGATCTTGCCGATCTTTGTGGCTTTGGAAAAGATCGATCGCTCCTTGCTGGAGGCGTCTCAAGACCTTGGTGAAAGCAAACTCTCCACCTTTTTCCGCGTGACGCTGCCGCTGTCGATGCCTGGATTGGTTGCCGCTGTGTTGATCGTTTTCATCCCGACAATCGGCGATTACGTGACGCCAGAATTGATGGGCGGGGCAGGTGGCAAGCTGATTGCCAACATGATCCAAACTCAGTTCCTTGCGCTCAATAACGCACCCCTCGGAGCCGCACTGGCGATTGTTGCCATGTTGTGTGTAACCGCGGTCAGCCTGTTTTTTGTCTTCCTTAACCGCCGTTGGCTGCGAGGCCGTTCATGAGCCTGCGGATTTATGCCATCGCGTATCTGGTTTTCCTCTACGCACCTATCGTGCTTTTGCCGCTGTTTGCATTCAACGACGCGACGATCATCGCCTTTCCATTGACGGGTTTCACGACCAAGTGGTTCACGGCCCTGACCGAAACCAAGGCCCTACATAATGCGGTGCAAAACTCGCTTTTCATCGCGGTAGTCACATCTCTTTTCTCAACAATCCTCGGGGTTTGCGCCGCGCGGGCAGGTGCGATGTATAACTTTCCGCTCAAGCGGGGCATCATCGGACTGGTCATGCTGCCACTGGTCTTGCCGGAGATTATCGTCGCGGTTTCCTTACTCGTTGTTGTCGTTCAAATGCTCCACCTCAGCCTGTCAAACTGGACGGTGGTCGCGGCTCATGTGCTCATCTGTACCCCATTTTCAATCGCGATCCTCAATGGCGCATTTCAAAACCTCGACCCAAGCATGGAAGAGGCGGCAATGGATCTGGGCGAGAGCCGCTGGTCGGCGTTTCGTCTCGTGACACTGCCACTGGTGATGCCAGGGATCATCTCGTCGATGCTGATCGCCTTCACGATTAGCCTAGATGAGTTCATCATCGCATTCTTCCTGACAGGGGCAAACCCAACGATGCCAGTGTATATCTGGGGCTTGCTGCGCTTTCCGGGATCATTGCCGGTTGTGATGGCCTTGGGCACCATTCTGGTCGCGATGTCGATCGTGTTGCTAACAATCGCAGAAATTTTGCGCCGCCGAGGCATGGCCCGCGCTGGCGTAAAAGACAAAGGGAGCTTCCTGTGACCGCATTGATTTCACTCACGGGTGTGAACAAATATTACGGCGATTACCACGCGCTGCGTGACATCAATCTGACGATCAACGAGGGCGAGTTCTTCTCGTTGTTGGGGCCGTCTGGCTGCGGGAAAACCACGCTTCTGCGGACGATTGCCGGCTTTGAGGGCGTATCTGATGGCGTCGTAATGATCGGCGGCAAGAACATGCAAGGCGTGCCTGCAAACATGCGGCCAACCAATATGGTGTTCCAATCCTATGCGATCTTCCCGCATCTGACCGTGGCAGAGAACGTGGCCTTTGGGCTGCGTAAGAAAAAAGACATGGATAAGGCAGCCAAAGACTTGGCCGTCGAAGAAGCCCTTGGCATGGTCGGGCTCAAGGGCTTTGGCGACCGTCAAGCCCATGCGCTGTCGGGGGGGCAGCGGCAACGTGTGGCCTTGGCCCGTGCGTTGATCCTGAAGCCAAAAGTTCTTCTACTTGATGAGCCGCTCTCGGCCCTCGACAAGAAGATGCGCGAGCAGATGCAGGTGGAGCTTATCCGTCTCCAGCGCCATGTTGGTATTACATTCATTCTCGTCACGCACGACCAAGAAGAAGCCTTGGTTATGTCGGACCGTATTGCAGTCATGTTCGAGGGCGAGATAGGGCAGTTGGCCGATCCAGAGACACTTTACCGCCGCCCAAATAGTCGTCGCGTCGCGGAGTTCATCGGCAAGATGAATTTCCTTGAAGCGGAAGTGAAAGCAATTGGCGACCAGATCACTGTTGAGGTCGCGGGATTAGGAACCTGCACCGTCAACGCGGAACAAGCACCATCGGGCATCGCTATAGGGCCAGCGGCGGTTGGGATAAGGCCGGAAACCCTCGCGATCCTTTTTGATGGTGAAACAACTGACCGCAAAACCATTGCAGGTGTGGTTGATGAGGTCGTCTACTACGGCGACATGACCTATTACGATGTCCGTATTGATGGCATCGCGGATCCGCTTAACATCGCGATGAAGAACCTTATTGGGCGACCCGTTTTGGATGTTGGCGCGCAGACAACTGTCGTTTGGGATGCGCGTTCGCTGGTCTTGTTGCCATAACAGCATAAGACCGGTCTTGACGGATCGAGCCGCTAGAACGGTATTGCGTACCTGATCGCAATGGTCTCCAGGCCGGGGTTAAGCGGCTTCGTATCCGCGTTTGAGCGGTGGTCGTAGGAGGCTAAAATCGTGGCACCATTGTCAAATTCGTAGCCAATCCCAAGCGACGAGCGGAAATGGACGTTGCCGCCGATATCGGGGCCTTTGCCTTTGCTGAAATAACCGGGCATGAGCGTGGCCTCGACAAAAACAGGGCCACTCAGAAAATTGGCACTGGTCCATTTTGCCCCTGCACCGATCCAATACGCACCATCATCCGTCACGGACACACCGATGGTTGGCTGAAACGGGCCGTATGACTTGGCAAAATCATAGCCGATATAGGCTTCGTTGCCGATGACCTCGTCTTGAAATTCAGTCTTAGCCAATTGGAATGACAACCGTGACGTTGCTTGATCCTGCGCCAAACAGCCTGTCGGGCAGTCGTTCAGTGTCATATCCGTTAAACTTGCGACCAAAAAGATCGCGGCCAAAGTGCCATCCATTCTCGTTGTCCTATGTGTCGGGGGCCACGAGGCCAAGGCCTCTTAAGTATATCCCTATGCCTGTTTCAAGCAAATCTTCGGGCGGGAAGGGCGATTTTGTGCCTGGGCTGCCACGCGAGAACAATTCGACCACACCATGCGACAACGCCCAGATATGGGCCGAAAACATCTGCGGCGGAGGTCGTTTGCCCTCTGGGATATGTTGGCTAAGAGCGACCGCTGCCGTCTCTAACACCCCAAGTGCGCGTTTCGCGACTTTGTTCAACTCTGGCGTCCGTTGGATCGAAATGCCGCTCTCAAACATCGCCACATAGTGGCCGGGGTATTTGTCTGCAAAGGCCAAATAAGCGCGGCCCGTGGCCTCGAACGCTTTCAGGTCAGTTGGGTTGCCACCGTTATACGCTTTTTCCATGATGTCGCCGAAAATCTCATAGCCTTGGAGTGCTGCCTCGGCGATCAAATCTTCACGGCCTTCAAAGTGTCGGTAAACTGCGGCAGGGGTCACCCCTGCCTCACGCGCAGCCTCGGAAAGGGTGAAGCCCGTAGGCCCGCGCTTTTCAATCAGCGCAAGACAGCCCGCGACCAAAGCTTCGCGGAGATTTCCGTGATGATACCCGCGTTTACCCATGCCAGAGTTCTACACCGCCCGCAATTTTGGGATCGACTTGCCCGAGCTGCGCATCGTTGCGCCCGTCATAGTCCAATTGCGTCAATACAGACCGCACCGCATTCAATCGCGCCCGCAGTTTGTCGTCAGACCGCACAATCGTCCAAGGTGCGTGATCCGAATTCGTGCGGCCGAGTGTTTCATTGATTGCGGAGGTGTAAGCGTCCCATTTACCGAGGCCCTCAACGTCGATCCATGACAGTTTCCACTGCTTGAGGGGATCGGATTCGCGGTCAAGGAAGCGTCGCAGCTGCGTCGCTTGGCCAACATTGAGCCAAATTTTAAACAGCTTGATCCCATCATCGACCAATAGCTTTTCAAACGCGTCAACCTGCGCAAACCACTTTTCGCGCTGCTCGGGTGTGCAAAAACCAAAGACATGCTCAACAACGCCACGGTTGTACCAGCTGCGGTCAAACAGGACGATTTCGCCCGCAGATGGCATTTGGTCTATGTAGCGCTGGAAATACCATTGCGTGGCTTCGGTTTCTGACGGCTTTGAAAGAGCCACAACACGCGCTCCACGCGGGTTCAGATTTTCGCGAAACCGCTTAATCGTGCCACCTTTGCCAGCCGCGTCGCGACCTTCAAAAACGATGACGATCCGCTCGCCTTTGTCACGGGCCCATGCTTGCAGGCGGACCAATTCGACTTGTAACGCCGCCATTTCTGCTTCGTAATCCGAGCCGCCCATCTTCTTTTTATAGGGGTATTCAGGATTCAAAATCGCCTTTTTACCCGCAGCGGAGATCGTGGCTTTCACGGAATCCGGTGCTGCGTCTCTGTAAAAGCGGCTGATGCCTCCGTCGAAGGGCAGTTCCATTTTCGAAATCCTCAATACCTTTTGCCCAGTATGCGCAACTCGAGCGGCTAGTGCAATCCAGCGCGGTCCGCAGCGCGATCAATCGTGGCAATCGCAGCGTCGACGTCGACGTGGTGCGGTTGGTGGCCCACACCGTCGAGTGCTGTCACCGTGACCGATGGGACGATCTTTGCGATTTCATTGGCGTGAATGTCAATCGGGACCGTGATGTCTTCGATGCCATGCAGGATTTCGATTGGAATGGTCAACTCTGGATAGCGCGGGGCAAGTTTTACAACTTCGTCATACAGAGTATTCACCTGACGCACGTTGGCGCGGAATGTCGCTGGTCGCATCACAAGTTGGCCGCCGAGGTGGGCCGTATAACCGACTGGCGCAGTGTTGGGGGCAAATGTCTGCGCGACAACGTTATCGACTGTGCTTGCAGGGACAAGCGCGGAAAGCAGAGGCACTGAAATCGCGCCGCCAAGTGCGCTCCCGTTTACCGTGTAGTAGGCGCCAAGCGGATCGGGCCACGGCATCGCAACACCGGCAAACGACACAATAGCAGCAGCATTTTGCGGGCTGTCCGCGTCGAGGCCTTCAACCGCCCAAGCCAGCGCAACAATACCACCATAGCTATGACCTGCGACAATCGGGTTCTCTATGCCAATTTTAGCAGCAGCTTCGCGCAACATATGGGCCTGCGCTTGTGGGCTATCACCTTCGGTCGAAAATGGACCGGTATCAATGTCGGGGACACGGTCGGTATAGCCAAGGCCAGGTCTATCAAATGCAGTGACGGTGTATCTGTCTTTGAGAATATCAAATAAATCAAAGGTATAGTCGCGGACATTGCCACCAGCACCGTGAAGCAAAATCAACTCTGGACCAGTGCCCGCGCGTAAGTAATGCACCTTACCACCCGCAACCGCGATGAATTCTCCGATCGGCGGATAGGCTTTTTCAATGCGCGCATCACGTGCCGCAGCACTGCACCCAGCAATGAAAGCGGAACCGCTGACCGCTAATGCGGAAAGTCCGAGGTATTTAAGTACCGATATCATTAATGTCATACGCCGTTGTTTGGTAAATCTGGTTGATCCAGTTACCATATAGGAGGTGCGCGTGACTTCTCCACTTATTCGTTGGAGGTGCCGTTGGGTCATCGTTTGGATAATAGTTCATCGGAATGTTGATTGGCGTGCCTTCGGCCACATCGCGGTCGTATTCCTGCTTGAGCGTGCCACTGTCATATTCGAAGTGGTTAAAGATATAGAGCGCGCGATGTGCGGGATCTTCAACCAAGCAGGGGCCAGATTCGTCGCTGGTAATAAGGGTCTGAAGGCCTGTCGCCTTAACGATGTCTTCTTGGCGCATTTCTGTCCAACGGCTCACGGGGATCACGCAATCGTCCGAGAAACCGCGTAAGTATGGTGAGGCAGGTTCTGTCACACGGTGGCGGTAGCAGCCGAACACCTTGTTTTTCGTCAAGTGCTTAGGGACATCGTGGAAATAGTTGATCATCGCCATACCGCCCCAGCACACGCCAAACGTGGAGTGCACATTTGTCTGGGTCCAGTCAAAGATTTGCGTCAGCTCATCCCAATAAGTGACCTCGTGGAACGGCAAATGCTCAATCGGCGCACCTGTGATGATCAGCCCGTCAAACTTCTCGTCCTTCACTTCGGCGAACGTCTTATAGAACTCTTCCATATGCTCGGCGGCAGTGTTTTTGGTCTGGTGTTCCGACATCCGGATGAGCGTGAGTTCGATCTGAAGCGGTGTTGCCCCGATCAATCGCGCAAATTGATTCTCGGTCTGGATTTTCTTCGGCATCAAGTTCAGAAGCCCGATCCGCAGGGGCCGAATATCTTGATGGCCCGCCGCATCAGGGTCCATCACCATCACACCTTCGCGCGTCAGCACGTCAAAGGCGGGAAGGTTAGCTGGAATCTTAATGGGCATTTCTTTGGTCCTGATTATTTAGAGAAGTCGTCTGCGAGGCCAGTTAGCCGCGCATCTCAAGGGCGTCCGCGATCATATCCACGAAATCCTCTGAGCTTTTCACCTTGGCCACGGCATCCATAGGGATCGTGAGCCCCCAACGTTCGGCCATTGCCTTATAACGGGGCTGTCGGTGCGCAAGCGCCTTGGCAAAGGCCCAGCGAATAAAATCATCTGGGTTCACCCTGTTCGGCTGGATTTCGAACTCAGCCAGATAGGCGTTCCAAGTATTCAACAAAAACTCCGGATCATACGACATCGGCTTTGGCTCTTTGTCGAACCTGCGCACGAGTTCCGCAGTATGATCATCCGAGCCTTCAATCCAGATCATCAAGGTTTTCGATGCGAGTTCCGTCATGATAGGATCGTTTGGATCGTTCACATCAACCCATTCACATATTGACCCGCCCGTATCGCAGATGAAGTGCGGGTAGCCATAAATCGCCTCAGCGCGTTCCATGAAATGGCCGGTATCAAGCAACGCTGACTCCTCGGCTGCTTGGAACTGTGCCTGTCGCCGCGTGTATTCACTCCACGCAAGGCCTCCTTTTGAGACATCTCCGGGTTTGCCCAGATACTTCGAGATGGCCTTCAGGTCGGTCGTATGCACATTTGGCGCAATATAGATGCTGTCAGACATCAGCAGATCTTTGAGGATTGGTAGCTTCATGGCCTCACTGAGGGCCATGTCCACAATGTGCGGTGACATGTACCGAGTCCCGATTCGATAGTCGATCGAGTAATGAAACCAGTCTCCCGTATCGCGGAGCATTGACGACAGATAGGTTTTCCCAAGCCCTGACATTGCAAAAAGCAGTACACGTTTTTGCGCAGCGTCGCGCCATTCTTGAGCAGTGCTGTAAATCATGGGTCTTGCCTAAGCTGCCTGTATCGTTTGTTCTAGGTAATTTTGCATCGCGGCAGGTGTTTGAGCCGCGATGGCTCAATTTTTATCTACTTTAATAGCCACGCCAAATCCAGCCGCCACCCAAAACGCGGGTACTTTCTGGATCGTAGAACACGCAAGCCTGACCGGGGGACACACCCTCTTCGGCCACTAAAAGCTCAACCTCTGCTTCGGTGTCTGAAATCGGCCGCAAGATCGCGTCAATCGGCGGGCGGGTCGAGCGGACTTTTACGGCAATCTGACGCTCGCCACCCTCCATTAATGACCCATCGCCGAGCCAGTTAATCTCGCGCAGCGGAACCATACGGGTCGCCAGCATTTCTTTTGGCCCAACGATTACATGCCGTTGGTCAACGTCCAGTTTCACCACATAAAGCGGATCGGCCAAGCCGCCGATGCCCAGTCCGCGCCGCTGACCAATCGTGTAGTGAATGACGCCATTGTGCTTGCCCAAAACCTTGCCCGCGACATCGACGATATCGCCAGCCTCAGCAGCACCGGGGCGCAGCTTCTCGATCACAGCGGCATAATCGCCATTTGGCACAAAGCAGATGTCTTGGCTGTCAGGTTTATCCGCCACGCCAAGCCCATATTTTTGGGCCAACGCACGCGTTTCGTCCTTAGATTTAAGGTGTCCAAGGGGGAATCTCAGATAAGATAATTGCTCTGGTGTTGTTGAGAACAAGAAGTAGCTTTGATCCTTTGTCGCATCCGCAGCTGCGTGCAATTCGGGGCCATTTTCGCCCATCATCCGCTGAATATAGTGCCCTGTCGCCATGCAATCGGCATCCAAATCCTTGGCCGTTTCCAGCAGGTCTTTGAACTTCACACGCTCGTTGCAACGGATACATGGCACAGGGGTGGCACCCGCCAGATAGCTGTCGGCAAACTCATCCATGACCGCTTCTTTAAACGTATTCTCATAGTCGAGAACGTAATGCGGAAAGCCCATTTCCTCGGCCACACGGCGCGCATCGTGAATATCGCGGCCTGCACAGCACGCACCTTTCTTAGCCAAAGCAGCCCCGTGATCGTAAAGCTGCAAAGTGACCCCGACAACATCATACCCTTCCTCGGCCAATTGTGCGGCCACAACAGAACTATCGACGCCGCCAGACATGGCAACAACAACCCGCGTCTCTGATGGCGGTTTGGCAAACCCGAGAGAGTTGAGTGCAGGGTCAAGGGGCATTTTTACGTCCAATCATGAAAGCTTTGTTCGAAATATAGGAAAATCCGCTGAATGAACAAGGCGCGGTTATACCTTACATTAAGAGTGTCATCTCATAACGGTCTCGGGAAAACCTTGAAAGGGGTGAGAGAGATGTATTTGAGAAAAGTAGAGGGACCAAGATCAGTGACCCTATCTGATGGCACAATTATCACGCGGGCCGATTTGCCACCCGCAGACACGCGGCGCTGGGTTGCATCACGCAAAGCCGTTGTTGTTAAGGCTGTGATTGGCGGCCTGATCACCCGTGAAGCCGCCCAAGAGACGTATCTCTTATCCGAAGAAGAATTTCTCGAATGGGAATCCGCAGTGGCACAACATGGCGTTGCGGGCCTCCGCGTCACCGCACTCAAGCAGTATAGACAACCATAGCGTGAGGTGCGAAGTTCTTACTCGTCGTTAAAGCACAATTAACCATTTCGGGTTTAAGTTGGTTTTATCGGAAGTGAGAGCGGAGAGAATTAATGCGTGTGCTATTGGTCGAGGACGATCCAACGACATCGAAAAGCATTGAGTTGATGCTGACCCATGCCAACTTGAACGTCTATGCGACGGATCTGGGGGAGGAAGGGGTCGATCTGGCCAAGTTGTATGATTATGATTTAATCCTGCTTGATCTGAATTTACCAGACATGAACGGACACGAAGTGCTCCGTCAATTGCGGCTTAGTAAAATTGATACGCCGATCTTGATTTTGTCAGGTGATGATGACACGGAAAGCAAGCTTAAAAGCTTTGGTTTTGGCGCAGATGACTACTTGACCAAACCATTCCACCGCGAGGAACTCGTGGCGCGTATTCACGCGATTATTCGCAGGTCAAAAGGCCATGCGCAGTCTATCATCAAAACGGGCCGTATTGCTGTGAACCTCGACGCCAAAACGGTGGACGTTGGCGGCAATACGGTTCACCTCACGGGGAAAGAGTACCAGATGCTCGAGCTTCTAAGCCTCCGCAAGGGGACCACTTTGACCAAAGAGATGTTCCTTAATCACCTCTATGGCGGAATGGATGAACCTGAATTAAAGATTATCGACGTCTTCATCTGTAAATTGCGCAAAAAACTGGCCGAGGCCACAAACGGTGAAAATTATATCGAGACCGTTTGGGGACGGGGCTATGTCCTGCGTGATCCTGAGCCGATGGAAAACGTCGAAAAGATGGCAATCGGCGCATAAATTTCGCCAACTTGACAAATGCGATCAGCTTGCACTTTACGTGAGGCATCACGCTGATAAAACTTGGCAGACGTCGCGCCAGCCAGCGCGACGATTTGCTGGGAGATTTTCGTGGTCACTGCTCAAAATGAAATCATTGCTGATCTGCCTGTAGATGCACTGACCAAGGATCAGGCGACAGAAGAGCTTGCGCGGCTGTCAGAAATCCTGGCGAAAGCCAACGCGGATTACTATGCCAAAGACGCGCCGACACTTGACGACGCCACATATGACGAACTCAAGCGCCGTAACGCGGCAATCGAGAGCAGGTTTCCTCAGTTAAAGCGTGGCGATAGCCCAAGTCACAAAGTTGGCGCGGCTCCGTCAGAAGGCTTCGGGAAGATCAAACACGCGCAAGCGATGCTGAGCCTCGGGAACGCGTTTACTGATGAGGATGTGGCAGAATTCGACACCCGCATTCGAAAGTTTCTGGGGATTAAAGAGTCCAGCACGTTGGTCTATACTGCAGAGCCCAAGATCGACGGTCTCTCGCTTTCGCTGCGCTACGAGAATGGGATATTGATTCAGGCGGCCACACGCGGCGACGGTGAGGTCGGCGAAAACGTTCTTGAAAACGCAAAAACAATTGCTGACATTCCGCACCAAATCAACAACGCACCAAGTATTTTTGAGGTTCGTGGCGAAGTCTATATGAGTACCGAGGATTTTGCCTCGCTCAATGCGCGGCAGCTTGCGGCCAAGGGGAAAACTTTTGCCAATCCCCGCAATGCCGCAGCAGGTTCGTTACGCCAACTTGATCCATCCATCACAAAATCGCGGCCTTTACGGTTTTTCGCATATGCTTGGGGTGAAATTTCCGCCAGCTTTGCGACGTCACAATTTGAAGCGATCCAATCACTTGCCCGATTTGGATTTCAGACAAACCCTTTAACCGTGCTGTGCACGACACTGGATCAACTCATTGCACAGTACCGCAAAATCGAAGAAATGCGTGCGACTTTGGGCTATGATATTGACGGCGTGGTCTACAAGGTTGACGACCTCGACCTGCAAAAGCGGTTGGGGTTCCGAAGCACAACACCACGTTGGGCAATCGCGCACAAATTTCCAGCCGAACTCGCGTGGACCCGCCTCAACGACATCGAAATTCAGGTGGGACGCACAGGTGCGTTGTCGCCCGTCGCGCGCCTTGCGCCTGTGACTGTGGGTGGGGTCGTCGTCTCAAATGCGACGCTGCATAATGAAGATTACATTCAGGGCCGCGACAGCAATGGCTCCGAAATCCGCGAGGGTCGCGATATTCGAATTGGCGATTGGGTTCAAATTTACCGCGCAGGCGACGTAATCCCGAAAATCAAGGATGTAGATCTTAGCAAACGTGATCCTGCCGCTCAGCCCTATAAATTCCCCGAAACCTGCCCCGAATGTGGTTCGTCCGCCATTCGAGAAGAGGGTGACGCAGTGCGCCGCTGCATAGGCGGTTTGATTTGCCCCGCGCAAGCCGTGGAAAGGCTGAAACATTTTGTGAGCCGTGGTGCCTTTGATATTGAGGGGCTTGGCGCAAAGCAAATTGAACAATTCTACGCGGACGGTTGGATCGCAACCCCGGCGGACATTTTCACTCTCCGCGAGCGTTTTGGCCACGGGCTACAGCAGCTTAAAAACCGCGAAGGCTGGGGTGAAAAAAGCGCCGAGAAGCTCTTCCAAGCTATAGATGACAAAAGAAAAATCCCGTTCCGCCGCGTTCTTTTCGCGCTTGGTATCCGCCATGTTGGGGATGCGAGCGCAGGCCTGATTGCCACCCACTACGGGACTTGGGCCGCAATGGAGGCCGCCTTAACAAGTGCCGAAATCGGAAAGGGTGCAATTTGGGATGATCTCTTGGGCGTCGATGGCGTCGGCACCATCATGGCGACGTCGTTGATCTCGGCGTTTCAAAACGACAGCGAACGCAGCGCCATTGATCGACTTGTCGCGGCCTTGGATATCGAAGATGCCGTGACGGTTGCGGCCACCGATAGTCCGGTAGCGGGCAAGACCATTGTTTTCACTGGGACACTCACCAAAATGAGCCGTGCCGAAGCAAAAGCGCGCGCCGAGAGCCTTGGAGCCAAAGTTGCGGGCTCGGTGAGTGCCAAAACGGACATCTTGGTCGCGGGACCAGGCGCAGGGTCAAAAGCCACGAAGGCCGAAAGCCTCGGCGTTTTGACGATTGATGAAGACGGCTGGCTCGCTTTGATTGAAGGCCTATGAGCAGTCGTCCAGAAATCCTGTTTCCGCTTTTTGGTACCATCACCAATCTGGATGGTATCGGCCCCAAAACGGGGCAAGTTCTGAGCGACGCAGGGATTTCGCGACCACGTGATTTGTTGATGACTTTACCTTTTTCTGGCGTGGATCGAGGTCAAAAGGCAAGTATCCGCGATATCGTCCCCCCCGCAGTGGCGACTGTTGAGGTCACGATTGGGGAGCATTATCCCCCGTCCTCGCGAGGGCGACCATACCGCATTCACGTGACGGACGCGCAAACGACCTTTCAATTGGTTTTCTTCCACGCGCGCGGAGATTACCTTGCAAAACAATTACCTACAGGGCAAAAGCGGGTCGTTTCGGGGAAAATCGAGGTCTTTGATAGCATCGCTCAAATGGTGCATCCCGATCATATCGTGCGCCCCGAAGAGGCCATGGACATCCCCGCCTTTGAGCCGGTTTATCCGCTGCACGCTGGCATAACGCAAAAACTGATGTGGAAAGGCACGCGAGCGGCCCTCGGGCTTGCACCTGATTTGCCGGAATGGATTGATCCGCAACTGAAGGCCAAACACGAATGGCCGAGTTGGCAGCAGGCGCTGCGTGATGCGCACACGCCAGAGGCCACAATGGATTTGTCGCCCCATGCAAAGGCGCGGGAACGGCTGGCCTACGATGAACTTTTCGCGCATCAAATGACGCTTGCTTTGGCGCGGGCCGTCGCGCGGCGTGGGAAAGGGCGGGCCTCTAAGGCAACAGGCACGATGCAAAGCAAGGTTTTGGGCGCGCTACCCTATGCCCCGACAAAGGCGCAACGTCGCGCAATTGACGAGATCATTGCCGACCTAGGATCGCCTCTGCGTATGAACCGTTTGCTGCAAGGCGACGTCGGATCTGGCAAGACGCTGGTCGCCTTCATGGCCCTCTTGGCCGTTGTAGAGGCGGGCGGGCAAGGCGTGATGATGGCCCCGACGGAGATTTTGGCGCGGCAACATTTGGATGGGCTTCAGGAATTGGCGGCGAGCGCAGGCGTCAATTTGGAGTTGCTGACGGGCAGGGACAAAGGTTCGGAGCGGGTAGCAAAGCTTGCGCGGCTCGCCTCTGGCGAAATCCAAATTCTTGTCGGCACACATGCCGTTTTCCAGAAAGGCGTTGAATTCCAAGACCTTCGACTGTCGATCATTGATGAACAGCACCGGTTTGGCGTCAATCAGCGTATGGAGCTTGGGGCCAAGGGCGATGCCGTCGATGTGCTTGTTATGACCGCCACGCCGATCCCGCGTTCGTTGGCTCTGGCGCAATATGGGGATATGGATGTCTCGATCCTAGACGAGAAACCCGCAGGGCGCACGCCTGTGCAAACCGCACTTGTCTCGACGGGCCGCATGGATGAGGTTGTCGAAAAACTACGCCGCGCCGTGGCCGATGGGCGCCAAGCCTATTGGGTCTGCCCGTTGGTGGAGGAAAGTGAATACCTAGACATGACCGCCGCCGAAGAGCGGTTCAAACGACTACGTGCCGCCTTGGGTGAGGGAGTTGTCGGGCTGGTTCACGGCCAAATGCCACCCATTGAAAAAGACGCTGCTATGGCGCGTTTCGTGTCGGGTGAGACCAAGGTCTTAGTTGCGACCACGGTGATTGAGGTCGGCGTGAACGTGCCAAATGCTTCGATCATGATGATTGAAAGGGCCGAAACATTTGGGCTTGCCCAGTTGCACCAATTACGGGGCAGGGTCGGGCGCGGATCCACTGCGTCGACATGTCTATTGTTGTTCCAAGAACCGCTGAGCGAAACAGGCCGGAGGCGATTGGAAATCCTGCGCGAGACAGAGGATGGCTTTCGCATTTCTGAGGAAGACCTTGCGATGCGTGGCGCGGGTGATGTGATTGGCACGGCGCAATCAGGGCTACCGCGATTCCGTATTGCCGATTTGGAACGGCAGGCGGCACTGATGCAAATTGCCCAAAACGACGCGCGAAAACTCCTGTCTGACGATCCAAAACTGGAATCAGAGCGTGGAAAAGCCGCCAGAACAGCCCTTTGGCTGATGGAGCAAGACAAAGCTATTCGTTTAATTTCAGTCGGTTAGTAACTTTGTTCTCTTTTGTTCTCATTTAGTTCTTTACAGGTCGTTAATCATATGGAACAAAGAGGCAACAAAGAGAAACGAGACACTGAGGAGAGCGACAATGGCGAAAGAAATCAAAACTGTGATTATCCGGTCTAGCGATACGATTATCGCAGATGCTATTGGCGCTGCCGCTTTGCTTGTGATGCTTTTTGTCGGTCTGTCCCTGCCCGGGATGGTCTGACCTGCCCAGCGATAGTGTCGCCTGATCCATCAACTTGCCTTGTCCCACCTTGCAAATTGATGACCTGCCTGTCCCATTCCGTAGCGGGGGTTTTGCCTCTCCCCTTGGAAAACTCGGATCGGGTGCTGCTATTGCAACCCTTACTCGCCGCCATCCAGTCATGGATGTGCGGCGATTTTTTTTATGTGGTAGCGGCGAGCGCGTCGAGTGTGGCGTCAAAGGCCAACATAATTGAGGCGTGACGGTTCTTATAGTCCTTCGCTGGTGTCAAAACTTCAAGCCCGTCGAATGGCGCATCAGGCACGGGTCCATCTTCCTTCAACATCGCTAACATTTGGTTACGGCCCAGCTCAACTTGCGCAGGCGTCAAGCCGACAATTGCATTCCCGATGACAGAGGCCGCCGCTTGGCCCAAGGCGCAGGCCTTTACGTCTTGACCGAAATCCACGATCACGCCATTTTCAAGCACAATATCAACCGTCACGGTTGATCCGCAGAGCGGCGCACGGCGTTTTGCAGATGCTGTGGGTGCCGTCAAACGCTCTGTGCGCGGCATATTGGCGGCGAGCGCAAGAATGCGGGTCGAGTATAGTTTCATCATGTCGATTTCTGCAGTCACTGCGTTTGCCCTTTCTCGGTCTAGCCTTTAGATAGTCCGCAACGCAGCAGTTGCAAAGGTTTTCGCCCGATGTCGTTTGATCCAAAGACCCTGAAGTTTAATGAGGCGGGCCTGATCCCCGCAATTGCCCAAGATGCGACCTCTGGTGAGGTGCTTATGATGGCGTGGATGAACACCGAAAGCATTGCACGCACGTTGGCGAGCGGAGAGGTGACCTATTGGTCGCGCTCTCGGCAAGAGTTTTGGGTCAAAGGGGCCACAAGTGGACATACCCAGCAGCTCGTTGACTTCAGAATCGACTGCGACCGCGATTGTTTGCTGATCGAAGTGAACCAGATTGGGGCTGCCTGTCATACAGGTCGGCGCAATTGTTTCTATACCTCTGTGCGTCATGGCGAAGAGGTTGAGATTGCACAACCTAAGCCACAGGAAGCCCTACCAAGCGCCTGATGTCATTGGGCGTTGCACCTTCGGCGCGGTATTTCGAAAGAGCACGTGCATCGTCGCGCTTTGCCAGTCTCTTGCCGTTCTCGTCGCGGATCAGGCGGTGGTGATGATAGATCGGGGTGGGTAAGCGAAGCAGCCGTTGCAGGATCACATGGATCTTGGTCGCCTCAAACAAATCTTCGCCGCGTACGACGTGAGTGACGCCCTGCGCCGCATCGTCGAGCACCACGGACAGGTGATAGGACGTCCCCATGTCACGCCGCGCAAGCACGACGTCACCGATGGTCTGGATGACCTCCTCGGCGGTGAATGCGATCAATCCCGTTTCGCCATTTGGGCCACGACCTGTCTCGGTGAATGAGATGACCTTGCCGTTCTCGTGGATTTCGCCGGCCATCGTCGCCGCGCGTTCCATCCAAAGGCGAAGAGCCGCATCCGTTGGGAGGGTTGGGCCAATGGCAAATGATCTGTTCTCGCGGCAGGTACCTGGGTAGAGGATCCCATCGGGGCCGACGAGCGGCGCAGCGCCTTCTTGCGGGGCGCTGGCGGCCTCTTGCACGTCGCGGCGGCTACAGGTGCAACTGAACAGATATTGACGTTTCCACAGGTTTTGCAGGCGTTCTTGATAGACGGAGAGGCGGTCGGACTGACGCATCACTGGCTTTGGCCACCAAAGGCCAAGCCATTCCAAATCCTTGTAAATCTGCGCTTCCCATGCGGGCCGTGCACGGGATTTGTCGATGTCCTCGATCCGCAAAAGAAACTCGCCGCCCTCCGCCATCGCCATGTCATAGGCCAGCAAGGCCGAATATGCGTGGCCCAAGTGCAGCGGTCCTGTGGGTGAAGGGGCGAAGCGCGTGATCATGCGAGTTGGTCGAGCCAGCCTTGCCAGTCGATTTTTGCGCGGTCGGTGTAGCCTTTGTAGCGGTCTTTGCGGCCTCGGCGGCCTGCTTTCATGCCCTCAAGCGGTGGGAAGAGGCCAAAGTTGACGTTCATGGGCTGGAAGGTTTTTGCATCCGCGCCACCCGTGATATGGGTGACAAGCGCACCCATTGCGGTGGTATCAGGCACCTCTGGCACAGTTTTTCCTGTCATTTCAGCAACCGCCATTCGGCCCGCGAGCAAGCCCATTGCGGCGCTTTCAACGTAGCCTTCGACGCCTGTGATCTGGCCTGCAAAGCGGATATTGGGCCGCGATTTCAAGCGCATTTGATTGTCGAGCAGCGTTGGCGAGTTGATAAAGCTATTGCGGTGGATGCCGCCAAGTCGGGCGAACTCCGCATTTTCTAACCCCGGAATCGTATTGAAAACAGCCTTTTGCGCGCCGTACTTCATCTTGGTTTGGAAGCCGACGATGTTGTAGAGCGTGCCGAGCGCGTTATCGCGGCGAAGCTGTACGACGGCGTAGGCTTTCGTTTCGGGATCGTGTGCATTGGTCAGGCCTACTGGCTTCATCGGACCAAAGCGAAGTGTTTCCCGGCCGCGTTCAGCCATGACTTCGATGGGGAGGCAACCGTCGAAATAGCCAGCGGTTTCGCCCTCTTTGAATTCGGCTTTTTCGGCGTCCAAAAGTGCATCAATAAACGCTTCGTATTGCTCTTTTGTCATCGGGCAATTGAGGTAGGCAGTTTGCTCCTCAAGCGTCTCGCCCTTGTCGTAGCGCGACTGCATCCATGCGATATCCATGTTGATGCTGTCGTGGTAAACAATGGGGGCAATGGCGTCGAAAAATGCGAGCGCTTCGGCACCAGTTTCCTCGGCAATTGCCTCGGCCAAGGCACCGGATGTGAGTGGGCCTGTCGCGATAATCCACTGCCCATTGGTGGGAAGCGATTTAATTTCTTCGTATGAAACCGATATGTTAGGGTGCGATGTTAATGCGGCAGTGACGCTTTCGGCAAAAGGATCACGGTCCACGGCCAAAGCGCCACCAGCGGGCAAACGGTGCTTTTCTGCGGTCGCCATAATCAACCCGTTTGCAGCCCGCATTTCCCAGTGCAAAAGCCCCACAGCATTCTGTTCATCATCGTCCGAGCGGAAGGAGTTGGAGCAGACCATTTCGCCAAGAAAACCAGTACGATGCGCGAAGGTTTCGACCTTTGGGCGCATCTCGTGGATGACGACTTTGACGCCTGCATTTGCAGCCTGCCACGCAGCCTCGGAGCCAGCCATGCCGCCACCAATGATGTTCAGAATTTCGGTCATTTTATGAGTTCCAAATGGGAAAGGCGGGGTCGTTATAACCCCGCCATTTATGTTGTCACAACCCGTGCACAATGCGTACACCGAGCGTGCACTGAAAAATCACGCCTCTGGCACGATCTCTGCGTCCTCAACGCCATCTTCTTCGCCTTGATCAGCGATCCAAGCGACAGAAACGACGACCTCATTCTTGGCGGTGTCGAAAACCTTCACGCCGCCAGCGCTACGTGAGCGGAAGGAGATGCCTTCGATCGGCACGCGGATGGACTGGCCTGTGGAGGTAACGAGCATGATCTGGTCGGACATTTCGACAGGGAAGGACGTGACCAATTGGCCACCGCGCATCGCCTTGTCCATCGCCGTGACACCCATGCCGCCGCGACCACGAAGCGGGTAGTCGTGGGAAGAGGAGAGTTTGCCCGAGCCTTTTTCCGTGATCGTGAGGATCAGGTTTTCAGAAGCGGACATTTCCGCGTAGCGCTCTGGGCTGATCTCGTCCGCGACAACTTCATCATCCTCGTTCTCGGCCTCATCGGTCAGACCCGCCATCGCGCGGCGCATCTTGAGATAGGCTTGGCGCTCGGAGGATTCAGCCTCGAAGTGGCTGATGATCGACATGGAGACAACCTTATCGTCACCTTGCAGCTTGATCCCGCGCACACCAACCGAGTTCCGGCTGTTGAACACGCGCACGTCGGTCGCACGGAAGCGGATCGCGCGGCCAGAGTTGGTGAAGAGCATGACATCGTCGTCGTTGGACGCGATACGCGCGTTGATCAGCGTGTAATCAGCGGTCTCGCCCTCAAACTTCATCGCAATTTTACCATTGCGCATCACATTGGTGAAATCGGACAGTTTGTTGCGGCGCACGGTGCCAGCGGAGGTGGCGAAGACGACTTGTAGGTCGTCCCATTCCTTCTCGTCACGGTCCACTGGCATGATGGCGGCGATGGAAACACCCGTCGGGATCGGTAGGATGTTGACGATCGCCTTGCCTTTTGCTGTGCGCGAGCCAAGGGGCAGGCGCCATGTTTTCAGCTTGTAGACCATACCGTCTGTTGTGAAGAACAGCAGTTGCGTGTGGGTGTTGGCCACGAAGAGCGTTGTGACAACGTCCTCTTCTTTGGTGGACATCGAACCTACGCCTTTGCCGCCGCGACGCTGAGCGCGGAAATCGGCAAGGGCTGTGCGTTTGATGTAGCCGCCGGAGGTGACGGTCACGACCATCTCTTCTTTTTCGATCAGGTCCTCGTCGTCCATGTCGCCAGACCAATCAACGATCTGGGTACGGCGTGGCACAGCGAAATTTGTGCGCACTTCGGTCAACTCGTCGCGGATGATCTGCATGATGCGCTCGCGGGAGCCGAGAATTTCGAGGTATTCACGGATTTTTGCGGCGAGTTCTTTGAGCTCGTCGGTAACTTCCTTCACGCCGATTTGTGTCAGGCGTTGCAGGCGGAGTTCAAGGATCGCGCGGGCTTGGGTTTCCGACAGATTATAGGTGCCGTCGTCGTTGGCCGTATGGGTCGGATCGTCGATCAGCGCGATGTATTCTAGGATATCTTGCGCAGGCCATTTGCGGGTCATCAACTGGTGACGGGCTTCGGACGCATCTGCGGAAGAGCGGATAGTGGCCACGATTTCGTCGATGTTGGTGACGGCTACAGCCAAGCCACAGAGGATGTGCGAGCGTTCGCGTGCCTTGCGGAGTTCATAGGCCGTGCGGCGCGCAACAACTTCTTCGCGGAAGTTGACGAAGTAATGCAGGAAGTCGCGGAGCGTCAGTTGCTCAGGACGTCCACCGTTTAGCGCCAGCATGTTACAGCCGAAATAGGTCTGCATCGGCGTGAAGCGGAAGAGTTGGTTGAGCACGACCTCGGCGGTCGCATCGCGTTTTAGCTCGACGACGACACGCACACCGTTACGGTCGGATTCGTCTTGCACATGGGCGATGCCTTCGATCTTTTTGTCGCGGGCAGCCTCGGCGATTTTGTCGATCATGTTCGACTTGTTCACTTGGTAGGGGATCTCGTCGATGATGATTGCCCAACGGTCCTTGCGGATTTCCTCAACGCGGGTTTTGGCCCGCACGACGACGGAACCACGACCTTCGAGGTAAGCCTTGCGCGCACCAGAGCGGCCAAGGATCACGCCGCCCGTTGGGAAGTCGGGAGCTGGGATAAATTCGATCAGGTCTTCGGACGTCATGTCTGGGCTGTCGATCAATGCGAGCGTCGCGTCGATGACCTCGCCCAAGTTATGGGGCGGGATGTTGGTCGCCATACCCACAGCAATACCCCCAGCGCCGTTCACGAGCATGTTGGGGTAGCGGGCTGGCAGAACGGTAGGTTCGCGGTCTTTGCCGTCGTAGTTGTCTTGGAAATCGACGGTATCTTTGTCTATGTCGTCAAGCAGGGCTGCGGCGGCTTTTTCCATACGGACTTCGGTGTAGCGGTAGGCGGCGGCGCGGTCGCCATCCATGGAGCCAAAGTTACCCTGACCGTCGAGAAGAACGAGGCTCATCGAGAAATCTTGGGCCATACGCACTAGTGCATCATAGATCGCGCTGTCGCCGTGCGGGTGGTATTTACCCATGGTTTCAGCAACGGGGCGCGACGACTTCCGGTAGGGCTTGTCGTGCGTGTTATTGGTCTCGTGCATCGCGTAAAGAATACGGCGGTGAACCGGTTTTAACCCGTCCCGAAGGTCGGGAATCGCACGAGAAACGATCACAGACATTGCATAATCGAGGTAGCTGGTTTTCAGCTCGTGTTCGATTGTGACTGATGGTCCGGTATATGGAGATACATATTTCGGAGTTTCATCAGTGTTATCAGGTGTTTCTGGTGTGTCGTTCACGCTGTTGTCCGTCCTACGTCGTTGCCCATATTTCGTAGTGCTGAACTTAACAGACACAAGGGGTGGCTTCAACGCCAAAGGGCTACTTCTTGGCTATTGACGGGATCGAGGGAGATTGATCCTTTATGGCCTAACGGCATTCATGAAAAAGAGACGGGCGTGATTACATTAGGTTTGCGCGATTGCTTCGAGGTCGGTCTGGCGTCTGTGGCCTATGATACTGGGCGCCCGCCCGCGCTATTGACAGGATGTCATGCGCAGATTGTTGTCCCGCGGCCGGGAGGGTCGCCGCTCGTTTTTGCATCCTTGATTGGGTCAGGTCCGGGCCATGTTCTGATCGATTTTTCCCAAGACGGCGCACCCGCAGCTCCCGCTTTTGACGGTCAATACATGCAAGGATTTTGCAGTTTCGAAGGCGGTATTCTGGCTTTTGATGACACGGGCCATGTGGCGTATCACGAGGCTGGGCAGCGACCGCGTCGCATTGTGGTCGACAATCCGTTTGAGCCAGCACGTAGACTTTTGCCAGCCTACCGGCTCATCGCGGAGGGCGGCAGGGTTGCGGTTCCTTTGCGAGACGGTGTTGATGCCGCGTTAGCTGTCTTGAATGTGGGATTGCACGACGGTCACGCGCAGTGGATCGCATTTGGGGACGGGCCGATCAGTCTCGTGCTTGACCCGCCTGATTTTCCGGCAAACTTCGGCAAGTCCGTTTATTTTGAACGTGCGATCATCCGCAATGGCGAGATTATTGTGCATAGTCAGGGGCAATTCGGCCAGCCGCGCACGGGGTACCGCTTTGCGGTGGTTGCAAGGATTGGCACCTGCGGTGGCGTAACAAAGCGTATTTTTTGGCAAGATTACAACGCGTTCCAAGACGAAAAGAAACGGGGCTTTATCGGTGAGTTTACCCAGTCCCGCGATTATTTCATCGCCAAAGGGTGTTACCGCTCAACCGATATCTGGAAAGGTAAAACCGTCGCGATAGAACTCGAAACGGGAGAGGCTGTGCCCTTCAAATTGCCAAAAGGCCATACGGATGTCAGGATAATTGATCATATTGACGGGCAATGGTGGGGCACCCGCACGGGGCCTGATGGCGCCATGCAGGTGATGGTTTTTGACGCGGTTTAGTCTCTTGCGCGTTGCAACATGCCAAACAGATCGCGGGGATCGTCAGGGTCGGCGACGAAATCGAGGTCGTCATAGAAGGCAGTGCCTTTGATCTTGTTGTGCACATAACGCAGGGCCGAGAAGTCTTCGATGGCAAAGCCGACGCCGTCGAAGAGGGTGATTTCAGCCGCAGATGTGCGCCCGCTTGCGGTGCCTGTCATAACTTCCCAAAGCTCGGTCACGGGGTGATCCGCGTCCATTTGCTGGATTTCACCCTCGATGCGGGTTTGTGGCGGGTATTCCACGAACACGGTCGAGCGGGAGACGATATCGCGGTGCAGTTCGGTTTTGCCCGGACAGTCGCCGCCGATCGCATTGATATGCACGCCAGCGCCGACCATGTTGTCGGTGAGGATTGTTTGCATATCCTTGTCGGCAGTGGCGGTGGTGATAACTTGCGCGCCCTCGATGGCTTCTTCGGGCGTTCTGCATTTCACAACATTCAGGCCAAGACCTGCGAGGTTTTTGGCGCATTTCTCGGTCGCCGCCATGTCGATATCGTAAAGGCGGATGTTGGTGATGCCGTTGACGGCCTTTTGCGCGAGGCATTGGAATTCGGACTGCGCGCCGTTGCCGATCATTGCCATTGTATCGGCCCCTTTGGCCGCGAGGTATTTGGTCGCGACAGCAGACATGGCGGCGGTGCGCAGGGCAGTGAGCACGGTCATTTCCGAGAGCAAGACGGGGTAGCCAGAATAGACGTCAGCGAGCAGACCGAAGGCTGTGACAGTTTGCAGGCCTTCCTTCATGTTCTTGGGGTGGCCGTTGACGTATTTGAATCCGTAGAGTTCACCGTCGGAGGTAGGCATCAGCTCAATGACGCCCACGGCAGAATGCGAGCCCACGCGCGGGGTTTTGTCAAACAGCTCCCAACGCTTGAAATCTGCTTCGATCTCGGTGGCGAGATCGCGCAAAAACTGTTCCATCCCAATGTCATGCACAAGTCTCATCATGTTCGCGACAGAGACGAAGGGTACCATTGCGAGCTTGGAGGGGGTGATAATCATGCGTGGCTCCGGGTTGGGCGGTCAAAGACGCGACGGCCGAGAAGCGATGCGGTGAGATCAACCATGAGCGAGGCGGTCTTGCCACGATCATCGAGGAAGGGGTTAAGCTCAACGAGGTCAAGCGAGCAAACGACGCCACTATCGGACAGCATTTCCATCACGAGGTGACCTTCGCGTTCTGTCGTGCCGCCAGGAACGGTGGTGCCAACGGCGGGCGCGATGGTCGGGTCGAGGAAGTCAACGTCGAGCGAGACATGCAGAATGCCGTCGGCCGCAATGACGCGGTCGAGGAAGGCTTGAAGTGGTGCGCGGATGCCGTTTTCGTCAATATGGCGCATGTCGGCGAGAGAGACGTGCATTTCCTTGAGGGTGACGAGCTCGGCGCGGTCCACGGACCGCAGGCCGATCATGGCGATGTTTTCACTATCGACGACAGCTTCTAGCGCAGGGAATTGCTCGAAACCTTTGCGCCCAGTGATGTATCCTACTGGCGTGCCGTGCAAATTGCCGCTGTCTGTGGTGTCGGGTGTGTGGATGTCGCTATGGGCGTCGAGCCAGAGGACAAAGAATGGTTTACCGATGGATTTCGCGTGGGCCGCCATGCCAGAAACAGTACCAAGGGCGAGTGCGTGATCGCCGCCAAGGAAGATGGGCAGGCCATTCGGGGCGTGGGTTTTCGCGGCCTTGGAGAGGGTTTTGGTCCAGCCAATGTTTTCCTCTAATTTGTGCACGGCGGGGTTTAATGGGGTCAGTGGCTCCACATGCTCGGGCACGAGATTTCCCATATCGGTGACGGTGTGCCCAAGGGCGGTGATGGCCTCGGCGATACCGGCTACGCGGTAGGCGTCTGGGCCCATGAGACAACCGCGACGGCGTTTACCGCAATCAACAGGGGCCCCAATCAAGATGCAATGTGTTTGTGTCATGACTTAAGTATTGCCCAAATTGCGAGTGTCCGCATCTATCATTTTGTGCTATATGCGCGATGAATGACCATTATGGGCGATTGATATGACCGAATTGGACAATGCGCTGATTGCGCTTTTGCGCCGTGACGGGCGGGCGACGTTGTCGGAGCTTGCCGCTGATTTGAAGGTGACGCGTGCCACGGTGCGCGCGCATATGGATCGCCTCCGACACTCGGGGCAGATTGCGGGGTTCACGGTGCTGACGCGCGATGATGTGGCACTGCACCCTGTGCGCGGTTTGATGATGCTGGAGATTGCGGGCTCTGGCACGGCACGGATCGTGAAGCGCTTGCAATCGATGCTGCCGGTGACGGCGGTGCATACGACGAATGGGACGTGGGACTTGATTGTGGAGATCGGGACGCAAAGCCTTGAGAGCTTTGATGCCGCCTTGACCGCAATCCGCACGTTTGACGGTGTGACGCGGTCAGAGACGAGCTTATTGCTTACGAGCCGCCGCTAGCCAGATCATCACGAGGATCGCGGAGAAGATTGCGTTCCAGCTTGCCATGGAGATGTCAAAGAGCGCCCATGAAACCTTGTCGCACATGATCAGGCGGTCGCCAGTGGTGGCGAGCAGGTCGGACGTGAGGTCGAGCCCTCCGCCCGTGCAACTGGACGGGCCAGCCCACCAGAGGCGCTCGACGCCAGTGTGATAGACGCCGATGCCTGATGTGACTGCTGCGGCGAGCGCGCCGAGGTAGGGCCAGACACGGGCAGGGATCAGCATAGCGAAGATGCCGACGCCAACCGCCGCGAAATGCGGCCAGCGCTGCCAATAGCACATGGTGCAAGGCGGATAGCCGAGGGCCTCAAATGTGTAAGCCCCTGCGAGCAAGGCGAAAGAGCCGAATGCGGCGAGGCGGATCAGGTTTTGACGGGTCAAAGAGCACCTACGAGTATGAAGCCACCAAACAGCAGCACGCAAAAGATGATGAACACCAGCCCAAGGCGGCGCTCGATGAAATCGCGGATCGGCGCACCGAATTTCCACAAAAGGGCCGCTACAAGGAAGAAGCGCAGCGAACGTGCGACGATTGCCGAGAAAAAGAACACGGGTAAAGAGAGACCTGTCGCCCCTGACATGATTGTGATGACCTTGAACGGGAAGGGCGTGATGCCTGCGATGAGGACCGCCCAAGCGCCGTATGCGTTGAACTGTTCACTGAAGGCCGCCACTGCGTCCGTTTTGCCATAGAAATCGAAAATCGGCTGGCCCACGGTCTCGAAAAGAAATGCGCCGATGTAATAGCCAAAGAGGCCGCCAAGGACGGATGCCACGGTCGCGACACCTGCGATCAGAAAGGCACGGCGGGGGGCGGCGATGATCATCGGGATCATGATGACATCAGGCGGGATCGGGAAGAAGGACGATTCGATAAAGGCGACAGCGGCCAAGGCCCAAAGCGCGTAGCGCGAGCCTGCCAGTGACATTGTCCAATCATAGAGTCCGCGCAGCATGAATTTTCCCCGTCCAAAACGCCTGAGATTGCCTTAGGCCACGAGGGGGACTTGCCGTCAAGCTTGTGCCGCTGACGATACGCAATAGTATAGTGTGGAATTCTGGAAGGATCAGGTCATGAAATGGCAAGGCAGACGCGGCAGTAATAACATCGAAGACAGACGCGCCAGTGGTGGGACGCGGCGGGCAGGGGGCATCGGTGGCGTCGGGGCCATCGTTCTGCTGCTTGCAGGCTGGTACTTTGGCGTCGATGTGAGTGGGTTTATTGGTGACGGCGGTGGTTCCGTTGGCTCCTCGCAGCAAACGCAGATGACGCCGCAAGACGAGCAAGCGGCGCAGTTTGTGTCAGTCACTTTGGCGGTTACAGAGGAAGTCTGGGCGGATGTGTTCCGCGCCCAAGTAGGCGAGACCTATGTGCCGCCAACGCTTGTTCTGTTCAAGGGTGCGACGCAATCTGCCTGTGGTGGGGCCTCTGCTGCAACGGGTCCGTTTTATTGCCCGCCTGAAAAAAAGGTGTTTCTGGACACGGATTTCTTCACAACAATGTCCAAGCGTTTGGGCGCAAGTGGTGATTTTGCCTCTGCCTATGTCGTAGCACATGAGGTTGCGCATTATGTGCAGGACCAATTGGGGATACTGGGGCAAGCCAATCAGATCCGCAGTCAGGTAAGCGAGACCCAATCCAACGAGATCTCTGTGCGGATCGAATTGCAGGCTGATTGTTTCTCCGGGATTTGGGCGAAGGCCGCGCAGTCAAAGTTCGGGTCCGTCGAGCGCGGCGATATTGCCGAGGCGATGAATGCGGCCAAGCAGATTGGCGACGATACCCTGCAGCGCAATGCAGGTCAGCGGGTAACGCCAGAAGGCTTTACGCATGGGACAAGCGAGCAGCGCCAGCGCTGGTTTGCACGAGGGTTTGAGAGTGGCAACTTGGGCGATTGCGATACGTTCTCGACGACCCGACTATAAGATAGTGATATAGAAAAGAAAAAGGGCGACCCGCTAAATAGCTGGGTCGCCCTTTTTGTTGGTAGCCGCGGCCGGACTTGAACCGGCACGCCGTGAGGCAACGGATTTTGAATCCGTCGTGTCTACCATTCCACCACGCGGCCAACGGTTGCCTGATAGCTGTGGTCGATAAAATGCACAAGATAGAAATCGCGAAAACTTGTACGACCATGTCGGATTTTTGGCTTGGCACCAATGGTGGTGAGGCAACTGTGAATCACCCGCTATGGAATGTGGTCGAGAATCGTTTTCGCAAGATAAAATGTCACCAATTTGATCAATTTGAAGCCGTTGTTGACTGTTCGGAAACCAAATAAGGCAACTTAGAGTTCAGTTGCGGGCCCATTTTGACGTCAGGTCACAACTTTAATGAATTGTCGTTAACGTTTCCGCAAAACGCTCATGATTTTGGCTATCCGACCGGAATAGTTCGTTTTATTGGGCCGGACTTGTCTTTTTAGACAGGTCTTTTTGTCCGTTTGTTTTGGATTTGGAAACAATGGGATAGGTGCGATTGCCGCAGACTCGCCCCAATTTCGCCACAATGCTCTACCTGAGGTTACTAAGTGCCTTATTTCGAACATTTTTCGCTTTTTTTGAAAGGAATAGTTAGGTATTCAAAAGAGGCCCAACTGGGGGGCACACCGGTTGTTTGGGGCGACCGGGTCTGGGTTTTAAATCTGGGCGAATTGTGATGTCTGCGAAAATTGGGTTTTCCCGCTTCGTCAGATTTGTTTTTAATGCTGGTCCGTTAGGGCCGGTGATCGTTCACGCATGCCCCGTGCAATCGGTGGTTCTGCGTTCGCGATGGATTGTAGGTGACGGGAGTTGCTTGCAATTGGGTCAACGGAGTTAACAAATGCCAAATCTGATTTATCTAGGTAATTACGCAAGCGTCGATACAACTGAATGCAACTGGACAGCGGAGAGTGAAGGTTCGCTCGTTGGGATCAGCAAAGACAATTCGCAGCTAAGTATTGTCAGTGCACACGTCAGCGATGGCGGCGACGGTGTCGTTCAGGATGATGATAGAGGTGGTCCTGCTTTTTCGACCAGTTTGCAGCCTTGCTAAGGTAGATCAGGGTTTCATTTCAGGCTGCTAATCTCATTGGTTCTGTTTTGCTGACATAGGCCTCATCGGGGGTCAAGAT